>ERZ773208.42-NODE-42-length-110504-cov-46.503282_pt1 | contig 110504 bp, 101 predicted proteins | sample MGYA00581006_ERZ773208 | MGnify/ENA primary metagenome ERZ773208 (study PRJEB29015, sample SAMEA2737793) | human gut metagenome | biome: human gut; feature: human-associated habitat; material: faeces | place: China | collected 2012 ... | reverse complement strand
TACTCTTTTGTCAAGGTGAACCCGTGGTATTTCTCGTTTTTTCCTCAAAAATCCGGACTTCACTTTGGCAATTTAGGTTTGTCTTTACCATATTATAACATTTTCACTGTACCATAATCCGTACTTTGAATTTGATTTATAAAAAAGATAAAAGATAAAAGGCTCTCAATAAAAATTTGAGAGCCTTTGATTTTTAAAATCATATTTCGTTATATGTGTTGGAGTAATGATTATAAATTATGATTCACCGGAATATTTTGCAAGGCAATTATAAAAGTTTAACCAAACTTTTATAATTGTGACGGTAGGGTAAACAAAATTTATCTCCATTTTTAAATATTTAAATCATTCTATGCTTTTTCCATCTGCCTGACAAATACCTTGCAAGATATGCTGCAGCACAAGCATACCAATCAACAAACATACCGATCCATACACCTAAAACGCCCATATCAAGAACCATAACAAGTATATAACTGCAAACTATTCTGAATATTCACATTGAAATTATACTTACACCGAGTGAAAAGTTTACATCTGTACACTTGCACAATTTGAGACATATTTCTTTGTACATTCTAACATAATAAATGCATTTATTTAAATATACAGATGTATTTTTAGTATATTATTACTATTAAAAATTAGCCGCTTGTATATATAATACTATTTGAGATATTATATTATAAATTTTTTATAAATGTGATTTTAAATCAAAGTTAATATTCACTAACTTCAATATTTGGCATTTTCTGCCATTTTTCTGTGTTACCAACATTTTATAATTGATTATCAAAAATATAATAAGTTATCCTTCGGTAAAAATTATAAGTAAGTAATTTATATAAATGATATTATATATCTTGATGTATGTTAAAATTATAATCATCGTTAAACTTAGAGTTTAATATAAAACAGTTAAAATTTTCTTAAAAATTTTATAATCTGAAATTAACGCTTGACAAATATTATCTGTAATGATATAATACTTTTTGTTACAGAGATAAGCGGATGTAGTTTAGTGGTAGAACTTCAGCCTTCCAAGCTGATCGTGTGGGTTCGATTCCCATCATCCGCTCCACAAAAGGTGCTGTAAAGAAACAGCATATTAAAAAGCCGAGATTCACAAAAAGTGAGTCTCGGTGTTTTTTGCTTGCTTTGCTGAATATTGTATCCGGGCAATAATCGGTCGTTACCCTGATTTGCATTGGCAGTTATCTTTGTTCCGTCTATGTAGATATGCGACATATCCTGCTTTCCTTAACAGCAAGGTGTTTATTTAGAGCAATATGATGAAAAACCTCGTTAAATGTATATACCGGATCAGAAATTTCTATTATTTTTTCAATTTCCGGTTATAATTTTAATTGATACGGTGTATAATGCACCTTGTTGATGTGGTTTTTCATTGATAGTAAATTATATCACAAAAACGACTGCATTCCTACCTTTCGGTTAGAATGCAGTCGTTTTTTATTTGGGCTGTTTTTTTACAGCTCCTTTTCTTAACGGTCGCCTTCAAGTCCCGCTATTAATTTACTTGTAAAACAAAAAAACAGATTAACAAAAAGCTAATCTGTTTTTATGGTGCGAGTGACGGAGTGAAAAAAAATAAGTACACTTTCTGCCTCGTTTGATACGGCTTGTTAAATTTATAAATATCATCAACGCTCTCCCTAAAAACAGTCCACCGGACTGTTTTCTTAACGGTCGCCTTCAAGTCCCGTTATTAATTTACTTGTAAAACAAAAAACAGATTAACAAAAAGCTAATCTGTTTTTATGGTGCGAGTGACGGGACTTGAACCCGTACGTCGTGAAACACACGCCCCTCAAACGTGCCTGTCTGCCTATTCCAGCACACTCGCAAATATTGTCTGTTGACAACGATAAATATTATATCACTGCTTACTTACTTTGTCAACAGATTTTTAAAAAAACTTTTAATTTTTAACAATTTTATTTTTTACAAAACGCACCTCATATTGACATTAATTTTAGAGTGTGATATTATCAGTCTGAAAATTTTTATAATAAATCAGGAGTAATTATTATGAAAAAAGCAATTTTATTTGATTTAGACGGAACATTGTGGCACACAAGCGATGTAATTCTTCCTATATGGAACGAGGTTCTTAAAAAGCATCCCGAAACCCAAAAGCAAATAACGCTTGAAGAAATGAACAGCTATATGGGCAAAACTATTGAGCAGATTGCAAACATTATGTTGCCGGAGCTTAGTGAAGAAAACGGCGTAAACATTATAAAAGAATGTTGTGCCGTAGAAGTTCCGTATCTTGAAAAATCAGGCGGTCATTTGTACGATAACCTCGAAGATGTGCTTAGCAAACTTTCCGAAAAATATTTTCTCGGTATAATCAGTAACTGTCAGTGCGGTTATATTGAATCATTTTTGAAAGCTCACAAACTTGAAAAATATTTTTCTGATTTTGAAATGTCAGGCAGAACCCAACTCACAAAAGGCGAAAATATCAGCCTTGTTATTAGCAGAAATAACATTGATTGTGCTTTCTATGTTGGCGACACTGTCGGTGATCAAACAGCGTCAAAAGACGCAAAGGTGCCGTTTGTATTTGCCGAATACGGTTTTGGCAATACAGAAAATCCCGACTACACCATTCACAGTTTTTCAGAACTTTTAGAAATCAGCGATAAAGTATTTGCAGATTCCGAAAAATAATATTAATTATCTTTTACAGAATTATTTTCTGTATTATCTTCGGTTTCGTTTTCTTTGACTTTGTAATAAATAATTGTCGGCTTGTGGGACTTACCGTTCTTTTTATTATGGTTTATATACATTATTACAAATACTACGGCAACAAGTGCAATTATGATTACAGCGGTTACAATTAATATAAATTCGCGCATAAAAACATCCTCACATTTTTATTGATTAATTCAATTATAAATGTGAGGATGTAAATTTTTTAATGAATTATGTAGACGAAAAATTATTTTGTAAGAAAATAATTCATCATAGTAAAGCCTTTTTCAATGTAGTTGCCTGTTTCTCTTGCTTCTTTTTCGCAGAATACTTTTATACCGCTGTTAATCTCATTTTTACTGTCATAAATAAGATACGGAACAGGAGTAGAAGTATGTGTACGGATAGAAAGCGGAGTCGGATGGTCAGGACATACCAAAACAGCAAAATCATCGTAACCCTTTAAAAATTCAACTACAGGACCGAGAATATGCTCGTCTATCAATTCAATAGCTTTTACCTTATTTTCAATTTCACCACGGTGACCGCACTCGTCAGGAGCTTCAACATGTACATAAACAAGATCGGCGCCGTTTTTAAATTCTTCAATAGCAGCCTTGCATTTACCGTCAAAGTTTGTATCAAGGTAACCTGTAGCGCCGTCAACATCAACACTGTTCATTCCTGCACAGATTGCAATACCTTTTAAGAGGTCAACGGCAGAAATCATACTGCCCTTTATACCGAATTTTTCACTGAAATTATCAAGTAAAGGTTTAGTACCCTCACCCCAAAGCCAAATTGAGTTTGCAGGGCGCTTGCCTCTTGCTATTCTCGCCTGATTTACAGGGTGATCCTTTAAAAGGTCATAGCTCTTCTTCATAAGGTCATAAAGCTCGTCAACAGCCTCACCTTTTGGAATGTAATCTGTAATTACCTTGCCTGTAATATCGTGCGGAGGTGTAAGCACACCGGGATGCGGATTACCGTTGCTCCAAACAAGGCAATGACGATAAGATACGCCCGGATAGAAACGGAATACATCATTTCCGAGTTTTTCCTGAATATACTCAATAAGAATCTTAGCTTCTTCCGAAGAAATATCATCGGCGCAATAATCAAGAATTGTTTTATTTTCGTAATCTTCATCATCTGAAAGAGTAACAAGATTACATCTTAAAGTTACATCTGTATCCTTTAAATCAATACCGATGCTTGCAGCCTCAAGCGGAGAACGACCGCTGTAATATACGGCAGGTTCATAACCGAGTACCGAAAGGTTTGCTACATCGCTGCCGGGTTTTAAGCCCTCTGCTACCGTCTTAACAATACCGACCTCAGCCTTTGCGGCAAGGCTGTCCATACAAGGCTTGTTTGCCCTTTCCATCGGTGTAGAATTTCCAAGTGCCTCGTTTGGCTCATCGGCCATACCGTCACAAAGCATTACCAAATATTTCACTTTTATCTACCTCTTTAATGATTATTTTTGCAATGTGCCAAGACTTGCACATTTGAGATATGCGTTAATAAATCCGTCAATGTCACCGTCCATAACAGCCTGAATATTACCGGTTTCGTATGAAGTGCGGTGATCCTTAACCATTGTGTATGGCATAAACACATAGCTGCGGATCTGACTGCCCCATGTGATTTCTTTTTGAACACCTTTAATGTCTTCAATTTTATCAAGGTGTTCTCTCTCTTTAATTTCCATAAGTTTTGAAATAAGCATTTTCATAGCCACATCACGGTTTTGATACTGGCTTCTTTCAACCTGACTTGCTACAACAATACCTGTCGGAATATGAGTAAGACGAACGGCAGATGAAGTCTTGTTGACTTTCTGTCCGCCTGCGCCGCTCGCACGGTAAACATCCATTTTGATGTCTTCGGGAGCAATATTTACTTCAATGTTATCGTCCATTTCAGGCATAACCTCAAGAGAGGCAAAACTTGTGTGTCTTCTGCCCTGCGAATCAAAAGGAGATACTCTTACAAGGCGATGAACGCCTGCCTCGCCCTTTAAGTAACCGTAAGCGTTTTCACCCTCAACAAGAAGAACGGCACTTTTAAGGCCCGCCTCGTCACCGTCAAGGTAGTCAACTTCTTTTACTTTAAATCCGTGAGCATCTGCCCAACGGTTGTACATTCTGTAAAGCATTTCCGCCCAGTCCTGAGCCTCTGTACCGCCCGAACCTGCGTGGAAAGTAAGAATTGCATTGTTCTTATCATATTCGCCTGTCAGAAGAGTTTGAAGTCTTTGCTTTTCAAGACTTTCTTTAACTCCCTCTGCCTCGCTTTCAGCCTCTTCAAGAAGCGAAAGATCCTCTTCCTCATTTGCAAGTTCAATCAAAGCACAGGTATCTTCATACTTAGCCACCAAAGCCTCGTAAGCCTCAACCTTACCTTTTAGTGTGCCTGTACGCTGTAAAACTTTTTGAGATTTTTCTACATCGTCCCAAAACCCCGGTTCGGTAGCTTTAAGCTCAAGCTGCTGAATTTCAGAAAGCATACCTTTCATACCGAGAGCGTCTGACAAATCGTCAATTTCAGGTTTAAGTGCCTGAACCTTTAACAATAATTCCTCAAATTGTACCATAAAATATACCATTCCTGTCTTAATTTGATATATAGCTCTAAAAATCAGATTACTATTTTACATACAATTTTATTATAGCAAATTAGCCGATAAATGTAAACTGTTTTTTATAATAAGGAATTTGCGTAAATAATTTATTCCCGCTTTCCCGCCGTATATTCTCCCGTATTAACATCAGCGTCTTTAAAATGCGCTATATAATTTTTAGGCATATAACCTGCCGATAATTTATAATAAGAAAAACATTCGGTTTTGCCAAGATGTTTTTCCATTATTTCATTCATTACCGACTGCTGCGGCATTTCACATTTTTTTCAAAAAGCAAATGCACAAAAAACATCATACCGGGTTGCGGCGCTTTTTCATTGAGATTTTATTGAAAATCTTTTCTTCATTATCCGGCATTATATTTTTCCTATCTTATAATTATGTTTTATCTGTAATTTTTCCGTCCTGCGATACAACAAGTTTGCCGTTTTTGATTGCGTTATCGACAGCAAAACCGACCGTTGTATCAATAAGCGTGCCTGTTCTTGTAAAACCGAACTTTTTGGCACTTTCTTTAATAAGGTCAGATTTTTGCATACCGCCTTGTTCGCTCAAAACTTGAATGACTGCATTTAATATTTCTTTTGAGGAAATATCGTCAATATTGCGCCTATTCTCGTTTTGCTCCGACACACGATAAACATTGTATTCATCAGGTTTTTGTTCGGGTTGCCATACGAATATCACCCCGTTATCAGAGGTTTCGGAGTGCATTATTCTGCCGAGAATACCGTCAAGTATCGCCTCTGCCCTGTTACCCGAGCGAGAAATGCCGTAAGCCGAAAGCACACTTTTGTACAATGCTTTTTTACTTATCGGTGCTTGAACAGAGATAATTTTAAACATCAGCTTTTGAATTTCGACCCCTGCCGCTGCTGTATAAAAACTTTCAGAACTTCCGAGAATTTGAGAATCGACTGTTTCGTACTTTCGCTGTCTTGTCTGTTCAATCTGTGTTGATGTATCAATTTTTTCAAATTCTAAATTTTGAGTTTTGTTTTGCTCTGAAATTTTTTGCTTGGTATTTTTGCCCGAAATCGCATTTTCAATTTCTGATTTAATCTTTTCAATTACACGAGCCGAATCATCGAGCCAATCAAGAGTCCATACACGCATAATTTTCCAGCCAAGACCTGCAAGCACATCGGGCTGTAATACAAATCTATCTTTAGATGTTGCGGAATTTTTGCAGTTTTCACCGTCGGCAAGAATACCGAGCAGATAACTGTCGGGATTTTCAGGGTCAACGATACCAATATCAATCTTGTATTCCGAGCAACCGATATTGCAGTTCACCTTATAGCCGAGTTTTTCTATCTCTTTGGCAATTTCTTCAATAACTCTATTATCGTTATGAACAGAAACTTTGCCGTCGGGTATAACAATATTTCGGTTCTGTCCCGCAAATTTCAAAAAGCCTTTAAGCCCTTCAACGCCGAGTGCTCTTGTGCGTGACAAATCAATCTGCTCGGGAGTAAGAGTGGAATACACAATCATTTCCTGTCTTGCTCTTGAAATTGCAACATTAAGTCTGCGCCAGCCGCCGTCACGGTTAAGCGGGCCAAAGTTCATAGAAACTTTGCCGTCCTTATCGGGACCGTAGCCGACTGAAAACAGAATCACATCTCTCTCATCGCCCTGTACATTCTCAAGATTTTTAACAAATACGGGTTCTGCGGATTCGCTGTCGTATTTTTCAAGTTCGGGTTTTTTAGAAAATTCATCGGCAAGCATATCTTCAATTAAATTCTGTTGAATAATATTAAAAGTTACAACGCCGATACTCTTTGTACGCAGTTGTTCATCGGATAATCTGCGGATAATTTCATTTACCACAGCCTCTGCCTCGGCTTTATTCTGCTTTGTACCGCCCTTATCGTAGTAGCCGTCAATGTGTACAAGCTTAACCGCCGACACTCTGTCGTTCGGCGACGGGAATGTATAAAGTTTATTATCGTAATACTTCATATTGCTGTATGCGATAAGACTTTCGTGGCGAGAACGGTAGTGCCATTTTAAGTACATCTGCGGCATTGAAATCGAAAGGCAGTCATCAAGCAAACTTTCGAGATCTTCGTTTTCTATGTTTTCTTCATCAATTCTGTTTGATTTAAAGAAACTTGTCGGCGGCAACTGATTAGGGTCACCGACTACCACAACATTTTCACCTCTTGCAATCGTGCCGACAGCTTCGCTTGTCGGAAGCTGTGATGCTTCATCAAACACCACAAGGTCAAATTTAGGGAATGACGGGTCAATGTATTGCGCAACAGAAATCGGGCTCATAAGCATACACGGGCAAAGTCTGCGTAATAATGCAGGGATTTCGTTAAACAACTTTCTTATCGACATCATTCTGCCGTTGCTTTTTATCGCTCTTTTAAGAATACCGAGTTCGGAAGACGACGCACCCGCCGAACCCGAAACAGGCACTTGAGATGAAAGTTTAGCCACAAGTTCCTGAACAGTAAGTTTTGAATATTCATCAATTAATGCGTGGTATTCTTTTATAGTTTGCTCAAAGCTGTTGCTTCTGAATGTGCTCAAGCTCTCGTCAACAGAAATATATTTGAGTGCAAGCGCATAATACACATTGCATCTGAAAGCGTCAACTGCATTTTCCTTATTAACAATACCGCTTTCAACCGCATTACAAATACACTCAAGCTGTTCATTTGCAAGCTGTTCACGCTTAGCGTTATATTCCGTAACCGCATACAATTTGTCAATATTCTTACTTATATTATTAAGAGTATTTCCGGTGCAATCAAGCCAATTGTCGCTCTGCTCATTATCAATATTAACTTTGAAAATGTCGGAAAATTCATTCCATTTTAATATATAATTTTCTGCACAATTAACATCGTTTCCAAGTTGTGCAAGATTAATATTCTTAAAAGCATTCAATATTGTTCTGATTTCATTATAGTTATACACACTTATCGCATTGTAGACGGAATCGGTTTTATTAATTGACTGTTTAAAATCAGAACCTAATTCATTAAGTATATACCTAAGCTCATTACCGCAAGTCATATTATCATTGTGCAATTTATTAAAATTAATAAGTCGCTGATACCAATTGATAATATTTTCTTTGGTAACGGCATTTGGCATAACACAAAATGTTGCAACTTCTTTCAAAAGTTTTTTATGTTTTGAATTTCTGCTAAATATCCAACTTGATTGAGCGACATTCCATTCATTAAGAGCCTGAATACAGTTATACTCATAAATACCGCTTGTAAACACTTTTTCAATCTCTTGTTTTTCTCTGTTTTCGTTACAAATGCTTTCATAATAATTATTCAGCTTTTGACTTACCGCATTGTAATTATTTTCAAGAATAAGGCTTGGAGAAAAAGCCGAAGGAATAAGCAACGCTTTGCAAAGATTTAAAATGTTTTTGATTGATTTTTCACTTAATTCGGCAATGATATTAAATGTACCGAAAATTCTTTCAACGCTCGATTTTGCATTATTATATAGATTAAGCAAATTTACACAATCCGAATACAGCTTTTCTCTTAACGGTATAGAATATTCCGTAAGAGAAATATTTTTAAGCGGGTTATTAACTATATCACCTACACCGTCAACAGAATTTTTATAACTTAAAATTAAGGATGAAAGCTGTTCTATTCTGTCATCATTAACAGTGTTAATAACTTCTTGCGGAATTGTTATTTTATTCTTAAATTCAGCACAGGTTTCATATTGTTCTATAGCGTCATACACGGAAATTCCGCTCTCGTGCTTTTTATGAAGTCCGTCAATTACAGAATTCATACTCACACGCATAGCTTTCAGCCTGTCTGCTGTTGCTTTGTATTTTTCGGGATGCTTTATTCTGCCGACTTCAAGTGATTTTTCGAGTTGAGAAAGCACACTGCTTTTGCTCGCCTTATTTGAGTGAAGTTCAAGGCAGAACGGAGCAAGACCGATATTTTCAAGTCTGTGTTGAACCACATTAAGAGCCGCCATTTTTTCTGCGACAAAAAGAACAGATTTACCGTGATAAAGCGCATTTGCGATTAAATTTGTAATTGTCTGCGACTTACCTGTTCCGGGAGGTCCGTGAAGTACAAAACTTTTTCCCTTTGCCGCCTCTGCAATGGCAAGCATCTGTGAAGAATCTGCGCTCAACGGTATTGCAAGGTCATCGGGTGCGATACGTTCATCAAGTTCAGACACCGTCAGCGGATTTTCTTCCTGCTCAACAGTAATTTTCTTATCAATAAGACCTGCAACAACCTTATTTTGCATTAATTCGTCGGCACGGTTTCTAAGGTCACTCCACATTACAAACTGACCGAACGAAAACTGTCCCAAGCAAGCCGTATTCACAACATTCCAACGCTTTTTGTCAAGAATACAATTACGAACCGTATTGAAAACAAGCGGAATGTCCGTACCGTGCTCGTCCTCGGGCAGTGGGTCAAGGCTCGGTATTTTCAGTTCAAAAATCTGTCTTAAATACTCAATCAATGTAACATTAATCTGGGTTTCCTCTTGTCTGCTTCTCAATAAATAGCCTTTATTATGCGAACTTTTTACAAGCTCAACAGGAATCATAATAAGCGGTGCATAGCGTGGCTTTTCCGAAATATCGCTTTCGTACCACTTTAAAAATCCAAGTGCTAAGAAAAGTGTGTTTGAACCGTTTTCCTCTATGCTCGACTTTGTGGTTCTGTAAATATTTTTCAGAGTTTTTTCAAGTTCTTCGTCGTGCATAACCGCACAAAGTCTTTTGCTTTTAAACTCTTCGCTTGCAATATTTGTTGCAAGGTCATTTTCGTTTTCTATCTCATAAAGCCTTGCATCTCTAAGTGACGCCGTCCATTCGCTCGGCAATTCCCGTATTGAAAAAGATACTCCGTCTGCAAGGCTATCCTCAAGAGCGGCAAGATCATGAGTTAAAATCGGCAAAGCGTTTTTGGTAATTCTGAAATTTAAAAGTGAGTTTCTCAAACTGAAATCGAGCAGCTTTCTCTCCCATATCTGTATTCTTGAAAGCGAACTTTCCTCATATCCGATTACACCTGTACCGCTTCTGTTAAGTTTCTTAGGTGCAGCTGCCTGATAATCAGAAACCGAATCAACCGTCCCGTCATAACCGCAAATACTGTTGCTATCTATTTTTTGCGGAATCGGTCTCAGTCCTCCCGCTCTTGCTCTTCTAACATCAACAGCACATATAAAATTTTCCGAATCTGACAGATTATTTTTTCCGTGCTTTACCGCTCTGTCAAAATCAATCTTTTCTCCCGCCGTAAAATCCGTACATTCAACAAGCAAAATATCTTCATTTCCGCTTACCGTTCGTTTGTCTATAGCCGAAAAATCATCAATTACACAATCGGCAAAAGTTTCCTCTTCAAGGCGGCAGCCGCAGTATGCGTGACCTTTTTTTATCATTATTAAAGGGAAAAGTCCTGCCGCCTCAAGACAAGACGCATATGTAACCGCAAGGTCAATGCAAGTACCTTGTTTCTGCTCAATTACAGAATAAGGAAGTCGCACACGCTGACCTGCTTTTTCAAAACTTGCAGGCGGATTATTATACACAATATTTTTTGACTGTAAAGCGGCATAAACAGCAGCCATTTGCAGTTTTACAACGTCTGCATTGCGGCTCTGATAACCTGTTATGCTCGGGTCTTTTCCCCATTTTCTTAAATAATCGGTTGCAATTTTAAGGATGCCCGAGACAGCGGGATGATTAGGTGTTACAAAAGCCGCAATCAGTTCAGGCATTATATAGCAGCCGCTCCACTCATCATAGGCAAGCAAATCAATATTTTCACCGGCATTTACAAGTTCTTCTTTGCAGCATAAAAGCTGTACGCTGATCTGTGCAACAATTCTCTCTGTCAGTGAGAACAGAAACTCCGTAGATACTATAATATTAACAGGACTTACCTCAATTTCGGTATGCGGAGGTAAAACCTCAATTCTATGTGTAAACGGCTTTGCAAATTCAGGTTCAAAGGAAATTTTTAACATAATATCTTTAATTTCCTCATCGCTGTTATTTTTTATCGTTACGCTGCGCACAAGCGGAACATAGTTTTGCTGCATTGCAAAATTCATTGCTCCAAAGGTTACCACTTGTACGCTCACTTTATCATTCACAAGTAATCCTCCTTGCTCAAAAATTTTAACATTTTCATTATATCAGATTTACCAATTTATTACAATATTTTGTAAATAAATATATTCTTTTTGCGGTTAAATAATAAAATTCAGAGATTATATACATTTAAAATATTATAATAAATTATGGTTGCAATTAATAAGATTATTTGTTATAATTAGTTTGTATAAAAATACCCGGAGGCAAATATGGATTTTTATAAATATAAATGCCCTGTTTGTAACAAACAGTTTAAAGAGGGCGATGATATAGTAGTTTGCCCTGAATGCGGCACGCCGCACCACAGAGAATGCTACGAGCAGGAGGAACACTGCTTTTATCAGGATAAACATTCACAAAATTTTTCATTTGAAAATGATCAACCGGACAGTTCCGATAACTTTGAAGCTGATAAAGAGAGCGGCACAGACAATGAAGTAATCTGCAAAATTTGCGGTCATCCAAACGACAATACTTTGTTTTACTGCGAACATTGCGGAGCGCCTCTGTTAAAAGACAATCAACCCGAGAATGATTCCGTAAACGGAAATAATAATGTTCCGCCGGATATGAACGGTTTTCCTTTCGGTCAAAATCCGCAAAACGGCGGAATACCTTTTATTGCGTTTGATCCGATGGCAGGTTTTAAGGCAGACGAAAAAATGGCAGATAATGTAACCGCAGGTGAGGTTTCAAAATTTGTCGGCAAAAATACAAACTACTTTATGCGTGTTTTCGGTTCAATCTTAAGAACAAATAAATCACGATTCAGCTTTGTATCTGCTATTTTACCCGGTGCATATATGCTTTACAGGAAAATGTACGCAATCGGCATTGTTATATCGGTAATCGTGGTAGGATTGCTTGCAGGCACACTTATTATACAAACCACACCTGAATTTACAGAGGCATACAACATTTATATGGATAATTACTCTGCCATACTTCAAAGCGGATACAGCGGTGCTAATGTCGGCGATTTATTTGCCGGTATGTCTTCTACAAATCTTTTGTACTTTGCTGTTCCGTACATTCTCGGAGCAATCAGATTTGCCATTATGCTTATCTGCGGTTTCAGAACAAACAGAATGTATTTTAAGCACTGCATAAAGAAAATTTCATCAATTAAAAACTACGCTTCGAGTTTTGATAAAGAATCAGACGAAGAAGCAGCAACCACAAAGTCAAAAATTAACGAGCAGATTGAAAACAAGGGTGGCGTAAACCTTGCCATAGCAGTTGTGGCAACATTTGTATTTTTAGCAATCGCTTATATGCCGCTGTTCGTTTAAAAACAAATATCGGAGGAAAATATGAAAATTACAAAAGCAGTTATACCTGCAGCAGGACTCGGCACAAGAGTACTTCCCGCAACAAAATCAATGCCAAAGGAAATGCTCCCAATCGTAGACAAACCGACCATTCAGTATATCGTTGAAGAGGCAGTTGCAGCCGGAATAACAGATATTCTTATCGTTACAAACAGAGGTAAAGGCATTATCGAAGACCATTTTGATGCATCCCCTGAACTTGAGGCAATCCTTGAAAAAAGCGGCAAACTTGATTTTCTTGAAACAGTAAGAGGTATTTCAAATCTCGCAAATATCACTTTCATTCGTCAGAAAGAAATGAAGGGTTTAGGCCACGCTATTTTAAAAGCAAAGTCTTTTGTAGGTAATGAACCTTTTGCCGTACTTTTCGGCGACGGCGCAATTGTAGGCGAAAAACCAGCCATCGGTCAGCTTATTGAACATTACGGCGAGTTTGGCAAAGGTGTTGTCGGCGTTAAAAAAGTTGATGCAAAAGACATTCATAAATACGGTTCACTTAAAGTTGAGCATATTTACGACAATGTATTTAAATGCACAGATATGAAAGAAAAACCGCAAACTCCGGAGGAAGTTCTCTCACTTTACTCTATCATAGACAGATGTGTTCTTCCGTCAGAAATTTTTGAAATTCTTGAAAGAACACAGCCGGGCATAGGCGGTGAAATTCAGCTTACAGACGCAATGCGTGAAATCGCTGTTACAGACGGTATGACAGCCGTTGAATTTGAGGGCAGAAGATACGATATGGGCAATAAATTCGGTATTCTTCAGGCTCAAATCGAAGTAGGTCTTGAACATCCCGAAACTAAAGACCAATTAAGAGAATACATAAAAGAACTTGCAAAGACATTATAATAAGCTGTCTTGACATAATATAATTAAGCTAAAGCACAAAACAGACATTTCCAACTTTTGAGAAATGTCTGTTTTTTATTTGTTTTTATTCGGTTTATTAAACAATATTTATAGTTTTGTACATTAATAGATACAGTAACCAAAATTAGTGGTTGAATTATTTTAAACTTTCGTTATAATATGATAAACAACACAATATCTATTAAGATATACGATATAGTTTAATTAAAATTCTATCGGTATAGTAATCGGGCGGCGCTTTTCAAAGATAGTATACGACTTAAATCCGCACTTATGTGCAAGTCTTATTCCCTCTTCTATTCCGTTTCCGACAGCAGTGCTTGTGTGGGCATCACTTCCGACAGTGATAAGCTTTCCGCCGAGTTCACGATAGCGCTTTAGCTGAAATTCATCGGGCAAAGTTCTGCCGATGGGTTTGAATAAACCCGAAGTATTAATTTCAAGAGCTTTATTGTTTGAAATCAGTGTTCTGTATATATCGTCAATAACATCTTGATAAGGTGTAAGGTCGGGATATTCCCCTGTTGTTTCAAAAATATATCTTAAAGGATATGTAAGATGAGCAAGGCTGTCAAAGTCACTGAAGGTCGCTGTTTCTGCAAGTTCATTAAAGTATAGTTTCAAAATTTCGGAAATATTACAATTATTAAAGTCGATAAAATAGAAATCTTCCATATTTTTTAAATTGTGCAAAGACGCTAAAACAAAGTCAAAATCGCCAAAAGAAAGCGCTTTTTCGGTACATTCCGGATCGTGCATAGGCTCGCCGAGCTCTATTCCGCATAAAACCTTGAGTTTTTGTCTATATTTTATCTGTGCGTTTTTGGTTTGCAAAAATGACAAAGGTATTCTTTCGTTAAAATCTCCGAATTCTTTGTTATAGGCAAACTTGATAAAAGGTGCTTCGCAATGGTCGGTAATTGCTATTGCGTAAAATCCCTTATTTAGGGCAGATTTACACATTTCTTCCACTGTATTTTCAGCGTCAAAAGAATTGTTTGAATGAGTATGAACATCACATAAAATCATAGTTATCAAGCCTCCGTAATAAATAATACCATATTCGCCAAATTTATGCAATATAAGGCTTTACTTTCTTAGATTTTAGTTATATAATAAGGTAATGATAATAAACAATCATATAATTCTTTTATAATTCTTTTGCAGGAATAAAATTAAAATCTTGCAAATACGGAGGTAACTTATGAAAGCTATAATTACAGTAATCGGTAAGGACACAGTCGGAATACTTGCAAAGGTATCAGCTGCTTGTGCTGCTGACAACGCAAACATCGTTGAGGTAACACAGAGTGTTCTTCAGGATATGTTTGCAATGGTTATGCTTATTGAATTCAATGAAGAGAAAATTGATTTTGAAAAGTTAAGAACCGACCTTGACGCTGTCGGAGAAGCTACTGCAACTAAGATTCATGTAATGCACGAAGATATATTCAACAGTATGCACAGAATTTAATTTGCCCTTAAATATGGATTGAAAGGATAAACACCTATGCTCGAAACAAAAGATATACTTGAAACTATCAATATGATTGATAACGAAAATCTCGATGTAAGAACAATTACAATGGGCATTTCACTTTTAGACTGTATTGATGACGATATTGACAAAGCCTGCACAAAGGTATACGACAAAATCTGCCGTTCTGCCAAAGACCTCGTAAAAACAGGCGAGGATATCCAGAGGGAGTACGGTATTCCTATTATAAATAAGAGAATTTCAGTTACCCCTATCGCAATGGTAGCTGCACCATGCCAGAGTAAAAAGGTAGTAAAATTTGCTCACGCACTCGACAAAGCCGCAAAAGAACTCGGCGTAAACTTCATCGGCGGTTATTCCGCTCTTGTACAAAAAGGTTTCGCAAGCGGTGACTATGCGCTTATAGAGAGTATCCCCGAAGCACTTGCAACTACCGATTTTGTTTGCTCTTCGGTTAATATCGGTTCAACAAAAGCCGGTATCAATATGGATGCAGTTAAAATGATGGGTAAAACTGTAGTTCAGACTGCTCAAGCTACAGCAGACCGTGATTGCATCGGCGCTGCAAAGCTTGTAGTATTCTGTAACGCTCCTGAAGATAACCCGTTTATGGCAGGAGCTTTCCACGGTGTCGGCGAGGCTGATACCGTTATCAATGTCGGTGTTTCGGGACCAGGCGTAGTAAGAGCTGCTCTTGCTAAGGGCGGCGAAGGCAAAAATATTGCCGAAATCGCCGATATGGTTAAGAAAACCGCATTTAAAATCACAAGAATGGGTCAGCTTGTAGCAAAAGAAGCAAGCAAAAGACTTTGCGTTCCTTTTGGTATCGTTGACCTTTCACTTGCACCTACACCGGCAGTCGGCGATAGTGTTGCACATATTCTTGAAGAAATGGGACTTGAAGTATGCGGATGTCACGGTACAACTGCTGCTCTTGCACTTCTTAACGATGCTGTTAAGAAAGGCGGCGTAATGGCTTCGTCACATGTTGGCGGACTTAGCGGCGCTTTCATTCCGGTATCGGAGGATGCAGGTATGATTTATGCAGCTGAAAACGAATATCTCGACATAACTAAACTTGAGGCTATGACAGCCGTATGTTCAGTTGGTCTTGATATGATTATTGTACCGGGTGACACAAGTGCCGAGGTTATCTCTGCAATTATTGCAGACGAAGCAGCTATCGGTATGGTAAACACTAAGACAACCGCTGTAAGACTTATTCCCGCTATTGGTAAAAAAGCAGGCGAAACACTTAACTTTGGCGGACTTCTCGGCTACGGTCCTGTAATGCCGCTAAGAAAAGGCTCACCGGCTGAATTTATCAACAGAGGAGGAAGAATTCCTGCACCGCTTCAGGCTCTCAAGAACTAATTTCAGGGGGTGATTTTTTGAAGGATATGATTAAACAGATTGTTGAAGCAGACGCTGAGGCAAAAGCCTTCGATGAAGAAAATCAAAAAAACAAAGAAGCTCTTGCCAAAGAGATTGACGCTCAAGCAAAGGTAATCTACGATTCCTATATGTCAAAAGCTGACGAAACCATTGAGCGCCAGAGTGCTTATATTGACAAGGACATCAGACATCAGTGGCAGGATACTCGTCAGAAGCATAAATCTGTTTTAATTAAACTTAAATCTGATTTCGAGGCAAATGCTGACAAATGGTCAGATGAAATTGCTAAACGAACTATCGGATAACTATCCATTTATTAAGCATATTATTTTAAAGGAGGTGCGAAAGCTGTGTCTTCCACTTCGTTTGCGGTGCTTGCAAAAGCAAGAGCAAAGTTTGGTAAAAGACTTACCGAAAAGGACTACAACAGTTTGCTTAACTCAAACAGTGTTGCAGAAGTAATGTCTTATCTTAAGTCATATACGCACTATGCGGAGGCATTGCGTGATATAAATGAGCGTGATGTTCACCGTGGCAGACTTGAGGTTCTTTTAAGGCAACATCTTTTCTATGAGTTTGACTCGCTTTGCAGATATGATTCCCAGATGAGCACCGGCTTTTCAGCTTATGTTATAAGCAGAACTGAGATTGAACAGATAATGCGCTTTCTCACTTTGCTGAATACTTCATCTACTGAAAAGTTTATTTATCAGTATCCGACATATTTTGCAAAACATACGGAGATTGATTTGCAGAAACTTGCGCTTGCAAGAAATTACGATGAATTTCTCACCATTTTGAGCAATACAAAGTATTCTCAAATATTTGAAAAATACAAGCCCGACGAAAACAATCTTTTGCCTATATCGGATATTGAAAATGATCTTTATACTTTTGTTTTCTCCAACCTCAAAAAGGTAATAAAGAGCAAAACAAAAGGCACTGAAAGAAAAGAGCTTATGGAGCTTTTTACCGTAATCAACGATTACAATAATTTCTCCCGTGTACTTCGTCTTAAAAAGTATTATAACCTTACACCGGAGCAAATAAAAAACAACCTGCTCTACCCTTTCTCAAGCATCAGTGAAAAAACTCTCGACAGAATGTGCCGTGCGGAATCCTCCGGAGAAGTATTCTCCGTAATGCAGGAAACTCACACCGGTAAGATGATTGAACAAATAGGTTATGTTTACGCAAGTGACATCAGCCCAAGAGTAAAATACAAACTTGCAAGAAAGAATATGTATTTCTCAAACAATCCTTCTGTTGTGATGATTTCATATATGTTCGTTGCCGAAACCGAGCTTATGAATATTATAACCTTGATTGAAGGTACACGATATAAACTTGATTCTAAAAAAATACAGTCCCTGCTTATCGTTTAGTAAGCAGTACCACTAACAAAGAGGTGATTTTATTTGGCTGTATCAACCATGCAAGCTGTTAATATAATCGGCTTTATGGATGAGATTGACGATGTTATTACCGTTTTGGGAGAATCGGGAGTTTTTCATCCCGATGATGTGTCTGTTTTTTACAACAATACCCAAGGTTTTTCACATCTTCAGACCAAAAATATTTATGCCGAACATCTCACTAACCTCAAGGCTTCATTAGGACTTACAAAAAGGCAGTTCCCGCTTGTCGATGTAAGCAATTTTAATCCGACATATCAGGATATTCAATTGTTTTGCAATAAGATTTGCGATGAACTAAACGAGCTTGTTGAAGACAGAGATTTTGCCGCCGAGCAATTGCTTGAGGCAAAACAAAATCTTGACGAAACAAAGCACTTTGTCGGACTTGACATTGAAATAGAAAAGCTGCTTGAGCTTAAATATGTAAATGCAAGATTCGGAAGACTTCCTAAGGACAGCTATGTAAAACTGGAAAATTATAAGGATGACCCTTATATTGATTTTTCGGTGTGTACAGAAGATAAAGCTTATTATTGGGGCGTTTATCTTGCTCCTGCTGATAAGACAGAAGAAATTGACAGAGTTTTTTCAAGTCTTTTCTTTGAGAGATGCGACATAATCGGTGTTAATTCAACGCCAACTCTGCATATGAAAAAACTTACGGCACTTATTCCCCACCTTGAGGATGTTTACAAAGATACCGAAAAGCGTATTGACGATTATCTTTCCATTAACAAAGAAAGAATTTTAAAATATTTGTCAAAACTTGAGGAACTTTCTTTGTACTCAACTATAAGAACTAAAGCTTTACAATACAATAAAAGTTTTATTATTGTAGGCTGGGTGCCGACAGAATTTGCAAAACAGCTTAAAAAACGACTTTGCAAACACAGAAGCGTTACAGTTGAATTTTCAGACGCAAAGAACGAGATTAAAAAATCTCCGCCTGTTAAACTCAAAAACTGTTTCCTTGCACGACCGTTTGAGTTTTATACTTCAATGTACGGCGTGCCAAAATACAATGAAATTGACCCGTCACTTTTTGTTGCAATAACTTACATTATTATATTCGGTATTATGTTTGCCGATGTCGGTCAGGGTATCTGCCTTACTATTGTAGGTATATTGATGTATAAAATCAAAAAGATGGCAATTGGTAAAATACTTGCACCGTGCGGTATTTCATCTGCATTCTTCGGACTTGTATTCGGCAGTGTGTTCGGATTTGAGCATTTGCTCGACCCCATGTACAAAGCTCTCTTCGGACTTGAAGAAAAGCCTATTGAGGTAATGAGCTCCGAAATGGCAACAAAGATTATTCTTATAGCCATAGGCATTGGCGTATTCCTTTTAATTACCGCAATGTTCCTCAATGTCTACACATCAATCCGTCAAAAGGATTATGGCAGAGCATTGTTCAGCACGAGCGGTGTGGCAGGTATAATTTTCTACAGCGCAATAGTATTCGGTATTGCAGGTCAGCTTTTGTTCGGACTTCCCGTATTCAGCGCTCCGTACATTATATTCCTGATTGTAATTCCGTTTATCTTAATTTTCTTTGCCGAGCCGCTTGGCGGATTGGTAAACAAAGAACCTGACTGGAAACCGGAAAGCTGGAAGGACTACATTGTTGAAAATATTTTTGAATCAATTGAAGTTCTTTTAAGCTATGTAACAAACACCATGAGTTTCTTGCGTGTAGGCGCATTCGTTCTTGTTCACGCAGGTATGATGATGGTTGTATTTGTTCTTGCCGAAACCGCAGGTCCTATTGCCTACTGGCCAATTGTTGTAGTAGGTAATGTTATAGTAATGGTACTTGAGGCTCTCCTCGTAGCAATTCAGGTATTAAGACTTGAATACTATGAGCTTTTCAGCCGTTTCTATTCAGGCGAAGGCAGACCATACGAACCTGTCAAGCTAAAACTTACACAAAACAGTTAAGTTGAAAAACTTAATTATATATTTTATTGTTTATTTATTTTTGGAGGTAAATCATTATGAGCATCTTAAATTTAGTTATGTTGGCACTCCCTGTTGTATTTCTTGTAGCATCAGTAGTTGTAGCTGTAAAGGCTTACGAAAAAGGTCATAACAGAAAGAAAACAGTTTTAATGCAGATTGCTTCATTCGCAGCAGTATTTGCAATTTGCCTTCTTTGCCCAATCGTAGCAGGTGCAGCAGATGCAAACACAGTTTCAGAGGCAGTACAGGTTGCTCAGCAGTCATCTAAGAGCTTTGCATATATCGGCGCAGCTATCGCAGTTGGCCTTTCATGTATCGGCGGTGGTATTGCCGTAGGTAACGCAGCTCCTGCAGCTATCGGTGCAACAAGTGAAGATCCAAAGGCATTTGGTAAAGCAATCATCTTCGTTGCTCTCGGTGAAGGTGTTGCCCTTTACGGTATGCTTATCTCAATCTTGATTCTCTTCAGCTAATTGAAGAAATAAAGGATATGACGAAAAATGAAATTTTTTCTTATAAGCGATAATGTTGATACTAAAATGGGTATGCGTTTTGCAGGTATTGACGGTGTAGTTGTTCATACGGAACAAGAGGTTACACGAGAGCTTACTAAGGCTATGGAGAGAGAAGATGTAGCTGTTATTCTTATGACAGAAACTCTTGTTTCTCTCTGCCCTGACCTTATCTATGACTTAAAGCTCAACCGCAAAAAGCCTTTGATTGTAGAAATCCCCGACCGTCATGGCAACGGACGCACCAAAGACAGTATCACAAAATATGTTCAGGACGCTATTGGCGTAAAACTCTGAATGAGCTGAGAGGTTATTAATATGGAAAATACCACAAAAACCGATAACTTTTTGCAAGCCATACAAAGATACACCGAAGAACAAAAGTCTATTGCCAATACTGAAGTTGAGCTTTTAAAGGAAGAAAAACTCAAAAAAGCCGAAGAAAACGGCAAGCGTGACAGCGAACGCTACATACAGCAGCAGCTTGAAGCTAAAAAGTATGTAGAAACAAGCAAACTTGCCAGACTTGTTCAGGAAAGTCAGAAAAAACTCTTTAGAGAAAGAGCAAAAATGACTGACGAAGTATTTGAAATGGCTGCACAAAAGCTTATTAAATACACAGAAACCAAAGAATATAAATTAAAACTTGTTGACAGTGCAAGACAGATTGCAGAACTTTTTGACGATAACCGTTGTGTTGTTTATATAAATGAAAAGGATATGAAGTATTCAACAGAAATCCTTGCCGCATTCCACGGAATGGCTGAACTTGTTAAAGACAACTCAATCAAAATCGGCGGTCTTAAAGGCTACTGCAAATCAATGAGAATTGTTGCCGATGAAACACTCGACACAAAGCTCTCTGCACAGAGAGAATGGTTTATTGAGAACTCAGGTCTGAGCGTTCTTAACTAATTGACCTTCTTGATTTTATCCGAAAGAAGATGGTAATACAAATGGAAAATAATGTTATTTATGGAATTAACGGACCTGTTGTTACCGTAAAAGATGCTGATTGCTTTGAAATGATGGAAATGGTTCATGTAGGTGAACAGAACCTTGTCGGTGAAGTAATCGGTATAACTTCTGATTTTACCACAATTCAGGTATATGAAGAAACAACCGGTCTCAAACCGGGAGATGTTGTTACAGGTACAGGCGCACCTATGAATGTACTTCTCGGACCGGGAATTATTGATAATATTTTTGACGGAATTGAGCGTCCTCTTAAGGCTATTGAGGAACAGGCAGGCGCTTTCATTGACAGAGGTGCATCTGTTTCTTCTCTTGATGACAAAAAGCTCTGGAATGTTACAATGAAAGTAAAGGTTGGCGACAAACTCGAGGGTGGTCAGATTTATGCTACACTCCCCGAAACACCAATCATTGAACACAGACTTATGGTTCACCCTGAACTTTCAGGCGTTGTTACCAAGGTTATGCCTGACGGTCAATACAAGCTTTTTGACACAATTGTTGTTATTAAAGATGATAACGGCGTTGAGCACAACCTCACACTTTGTCAAAAATGGCCTATCAGAACCGCTCGTCCTGTAAAGGACAGACTTGCATCTTCAATTCCGCTTATTACAGGTCAGAGAGTTATTGACTCTCTCTTCCCTATTGCTAAGGGCGGTACAGCCGCTATACCGGGCGGTTTCGGTACAGGTAAAACTATGACACAGCACCAGCTCGCAAAATGGTGCGACGCTGATATTATTATTTATGTAGGCTGCGGTGAGCGTGGTAACGAGATGAGCCAGGTACTCGAAGAATTCTCTGAACTTATCGACCCTAAGTCACAGCGTCCTATGACAGACAGAACCGTTCTTATTGCCAACACATCAAATATGCCTGTTGCAGCCCGTGAGGCATCAATTTACACAGGTATCACACTTGGCGAATATTACAGAGATATGGGTTACCATGTTGCTATGATGGCTGACTCAACTTCTCGTTGGGCCGAGGCTCTTCGTGAGATTTCGGGCCGACTTGAGGAAATGCCTGCCGAGGAAGGTTTCCCGGCTTACTTGCCTTCACGACTTGCCGAGTTCTATGAGCGTGGCGGCCGTGCGGAAGTTCTTTCAGGCGGTGAGGGTTCTGTAACACTTATCGGTGCGGTTTCTCCGCAGGGTTCAGACTTCTCCGAGCCTGTTACACAGAACACAAAAAGATTTACCCGTTGTTTCTGGGCACTTGATAAGTCGCTTGCTTATTCAAGACATTATCCTGCTATTAACTGGATGAACAGCTACAGCGAATACTTTAACGACCTTGACCCTTGGTTTGAAGAAAACCTCGGTAAAGACTTTATTGAGTATCGTAACAGAATCAGCGCACTTCTTCAGGAAGAAAGCTCGCTTATGGAAATCGTAAAACTTATCGGTTCCGATGTACTTCCTGATGACCAGAAACTTGTCATTGAAGCTGCAAGAGTAGTTCGTGTAGGTTTCTTACAGCAAAATGCTTTCCACGCTGATGATACTTATGTTCCGCTTGAAAAGCAAAAACTTATGATGAAAACAATTCTTCACCTTTACGATAAGGCTAAGAAGGTTGTTACCAAGGAAATTCCTATTTCAAAGGTTATTGAGCTTGGTTTGTTCGATAAACTTACAAAGATGAAATATGATATTCCTAACAGCAAGCCTGAACTCTTTGATGAATATATCAAGGAAATTGATGAAAAGCTTGACTCAATTATGTAAGGAGGAAACGCACAATGATTATAGATTATGTCGGCGTTAAAGAAATTAACGGCTCACTCATAGTTCTTGACGGAGTAAAAGGCGTTTCCAACGAGGAAATTGTTGATATCCGCCTTGATAACGGCACAGTAAGACAGGGCCGTGTCGTACAGATTGAGGGCGAAAAGATTGTTGTTCAGGTATTTGAGGGCACAAGAAGAATCAGCCTTACAAATACAAGAACAAGACTTACAGGTCACCCAATGGAAATGCCTCTTTCTCCTGAAATTATCGGTCGTGTACTTGACGGTGCAGGCAGACCTATTGACGGACTCGGAGATATTTTCCCTGTAAAGCGTGCTAACATTAACGGCACACCTATCAACCCTGTTTCAAGAATTTATCCTAAGAACTACATCAACACAGGTATTTCTACCATTGATACACTTATGACACTAATCAGAGGTCAGAAATTGCCTATCTTCTCAGGCACAGGTATGAAACACAATGACCTTGCGGTACAGATTGTTCGTCAGGCAAAAATCAGCGGTGCAAACGCAAACAACTTCTGCGTTGTATTCGCCGCAATGGGTGTTCAGAAAGATGTTGCCGAATACTTCAGAAAGAGTTTTGAAGAAAGCGGTGTACTTTCAAGAGTTGTAATGCTCTTAAACCTTTCTAATGATCCGATTATCGAAAGAACGCTTACTCCAAGATGTGCTCTTACTATTGCCGAGTACCTTGCATTTGAGCTTGAGATGCATGTTCTTGTTATTATGACAGATATGACCTCATATGCCGAGGCTCTTCGTGAGTTCTCATCATCAAAGGGTGAAATTCCTGCAAGAAAAGGTTACCCGGGCTATCTTTATTCAGACCTTGCATCACTTTATGAGCGTGCAGGTATGATTAAAGGCAAGAACGGTTCTGTTACACAGATTCCTATTCTTACAATGCCTAACGATGATATTACTCACCCGATTCCTGACCTTACAGGTTACATCACAGAGGGTCAGATTGTACTTGACCGTTCATTACAGGGACAAGGTCTTTATCCGCCTGTAAGCGTTCTTCCTTCACTTTCCCGTCTTATGAAGGATGGTATCGGTGAGGGTTACACAAGAGCAGATCATCAGGCACTTGCAAACCAGCTCTTTGCATCATATGCAAAGGTAATTGACGCTCGTTCACTTGCATCTGTTATCGGTGAGGAAGAACTCTCCCCTATCGACAAGAAATATATTGAATTCGGCAGACTGTTTGAATCAAAGTTTGTTAATCAGGGATTCAACGAAAACAGAAGTATTGAACAGAGCCTTGACCTCGGTTGGGAATTACTTTCTACACTTCCGAAATCAGAACTTGACCGTGTTGACGATCAGATTCTTGACAAGTATTATGTTGAGAAATAACCGTCAGAAAGGAGTGCTGAGCATCTATGGCTGTACAGGCTGTACCTACAAAAGGTAATCTGATGAACACCAAAAAGTCGCTTGCTCTTGCCAAAAACGGCTATGAACTGCTTGACCGTAAGCGTAATATTCTTATAAGAGAAATGATGACGCTTATCGACCACGCCAATGCAATTCAGGAGAAGATCGACAATGCATATGAAGAAGCTTACATAGCACTTCAGACTGCCAATGTTACAAACGGCTTTTGCGATGACCTTTCAAACACGATTCCTGAAGAAGACTCATTAAAACTTGATTCAAGAAGTGTAATGGGTGTTGAAATTCCGATTCTCACCATTGACGAGAAAAAACCTCAAACCTACCTGCACTACGGACTGCGACTTACAAACTCAGGTATTGATAAAACTTACGAGAAATTCACCGAAGTTAAGTATCTTACCGCAGAGCTTGCCGAGATAGAAAACAGTGTTTACCGTCTTGCGGTTTCAATCAAGAAAACACAGAAGAGAGCCAACGCTCTTAAGAACATTATGATTCCTAAATTTGAAGAAACAGTAAAGTTTATTTCTGATGCTCTTGATGAAAAGGAAAGAGAAGAATTCAGCCGTCTTAAGGTTATTAAGAGAACAAAACTAAAAAGAGCACAGGCTGAAAAAGAAAAACAAGCACAAGCAGAAAATGCTTAAAAAAATCCCACTCTGATTTTTCAGAGTGGGTTTTTTTAGCTTATTACATATATCTGATTCATTTCAAGTGTGCCTTTGAGTTTTCCTTCATTATTTTTTAATTGAGAAAATTTTTCAACCAAATTAACATTCACAATTGCAACTGTATAATCTATTCTAGTTATAAAATTATTATCGTTTTGAATATCAAACATGAATATATAATCAACATCATAATTAGGTATTTTTTTAGTAACCTTTGCAGCAATCGAAGTATAAATTTCAGAAATATCCTCTACTCCAATTATTTTACTAAATAGTTTTTTAAGACCAGATTTTTCATCTGCATTCGATTTAATCATTTTTAGCTTTTTAACATCATTTTTAGAATTTTCAAATTTTTCTTTACATTCTTCAAGATATACATTAATCTTTCCTTGACAATTATTGTAAGCAATTACATCAACATATATTCTTTCAACAGTTCTTCCACTACCTTTTAATATACATCTATCACCTTGTGCACCAGGATAGCTTACTGCTAATAACCCAAATTTTAGCTGTTTATATAACTCTACACTTGCATATGTTATTATATCTTCTTTTACATTTTGCATAGAAACAGGTGTTATATCAGTAATTTTAAAATTATCTGTAGCAATTGAATTAATAAAGCAATTTATAGGTGATTTATCCCATTTAATTTTACAAATAATATCTCTTTTTTGATCAGTAAGATGTAATTCAGTTGATAGGAAAAATATTGACTTTGTTGCCATACTTGGATGTGAATTTAAAAATTTATACATTACTTTATTATTAATAAAATAATTATGGTCAGAACTTTTTTCAAATTCTAACTCATTATTTAAATTTAATGCTTTGTTTAGGATATATAGAGCATTATTATCATCAAATTTATTACCACAATCTATTAATTCTTTTACATATGTTTCTAATTCTTCTTTATTACTTAAACCATCAAATAATTTGTTATAACCACCTCGACAGTAATAATCACTATCTCTATTAATTTGGATCTCAGTAATCACATTTTGAGGATCCATTATCATATTCACAAAGTACAGAATTCCTCGCTCTGGATCCATAGCATGACCAAATCTATTTATTTTTATTTTTAGTTTATTATCAATCCAATCAAATCGTTTAGATTTAGAAAATATCTCTATCATTTTTTCATAAGTATAAAATTTAAGTATATCATCACAATTATTAATATAATCAATTCGCAATTTTTCATAGTATTCATAAATTGAATCTGTATTTAAAAAGATATTCAACATTTTCTTTAATATATTTTCTATTTGTTTTGAATATGTTATACATGACAATATATTTTTATCCACATTTAAAACATGATTTTTATCTGTTTCCCAAGGGATTTGATATAATACAGCATTTCTTCTACACGCTATAGCAATTTCTAAATCATCATTAATTTTTGAACCACCTCCAAATTTCTGTTTCATGCCTTTTATTGATGGAGAAATTTTCATCATAGGGGTTTTAAAAAAAGCACTCCAATAATACACATCAGAACGTTGCATTTTGTGATCATCTGTAGGAACAGCAGTAGAATACTCTACAAGTAAAAGTGGGTATTCTTTATTCTGTGAAATTGCAGTTATAAGAACATCTACATCTTTTACTTTTCTTATCCTATCAATTATAGAATCATTAACATCAAATTCACTTCTCAATTTTTTTGTATATATGTTTTTTATTATTATATCGTAACATATGGTTTTTAAATATTTTTTAAAATTTAAACCTTGTTCTAACACTTCAGCATATATTCTTATTTCATCTAGTTTCATAATTAATGCCTCTTTCTAAATATTAAAATATATTCTTTTTTCCCTTTAGTTCTATATGATTGTTGAAAAGATTTTGACGTATCATCCAAATATGTATAGGAACTACTCACAAAATCCCATCCGATTTGTGATGCAATTTTTAGCATATTTAGTCTTGCATCATAAATTTTGCCAGCAACTTTCCCGTCTCCAATTACTATAATTATATATCCTCCTGTTTTTAATGTGATATCACATTCACTAAAAATATTGTATAAATCATTACTAAATTTATCTTCCGAACGTTTTAGACTTGAATATTCTCTTCTCGATCCAATTTCAGCCTTCATAGAAAATTTCACATCATAATTAAGCCAATTCATTCTATGTTTATGATATAAATAATAGTCATATGTATTTATATAAGGCGGTGACGTAAGTATCAAATCTACTGAGTTAGGTGTAATAAACTTTGTACATTGCTTAGAATCTAATAAATATGCATGATTAGTTATTTTATGCATTTTAGAAAATTCTTTAAAAGTATGTAAAGTATTTTTATATTTTTTTATAAAAGTATTAGCTACAAAATCAATTGAAAGTTGTGGCTTTTTAATAGCCGCGTATCTTGTATCACTTTCTTGATTAGATACAACATTAATAATAGCAGACATCACAGTTTTACAAAATATTTGTTGAGTATAAGATAAGAATTTCATCTTATACTTTATCAAACTTAATACTAATATCGAATCGTTACAAAACCAATGCTCTATAGAATTATAATATTTAGGAATAACTGTGAATACATCTTTTGAATATGTTTCTTCAAAATTTTCTATAAATTTTTCTAAAATATTAAAATCATTTTCTGAAAGCTCAAGAGTTTTAAATTTAGATATTAATATTGCAATATAATTAATATCAGTTCCAATAGCTTTTCTATCTAATACGCTAGCAGCTAACAGTGTCGTACCAGAGCCTACAAAAGGATCATAAATTAGATCATTTTTATAAGAATATTTTTCAACATATTCTAGAGCTAATTCAACAGGATATTTTGCTGGATATGGATGTACTCTATCCATTTTTTTTAATAATTCAAGATTTATCATTTTGGTTTCCTCATTATTACAATATAAGAATGATTTTGATTAACATAAAAAACAGAAGGGTAGCCAAGAAGAACAAGTTTACGATGTTGATTTTGGTCCCAAATAATTAGATCATGATATTTAAATCCCGCTTTTTCTCCAATAGCTGCAATTTTTGAATGTAAATCAATATAAGGAATTTTATTTTTTGTATCTCTAAAATCTTTTACAACCCATGCATTATAGCCTCCGGGTTTTGTAATTCTAAATAATTCTATCATAATCTGTTTAACTTTGTTTAAATAATGTTCCATATCCATATTACCAAGATCTCTTGTATCATTTGAATATAAATTAGTTGTTGCATTATTTTCATTTACAAACACAGAATTTTTGTGATACTTATTTCTATCCAATAAGACTTTATGAATTAAATCTGCATACGGAGGAGAAGTAATCGTAAGCTGAACACTGCTATCATCAAATTGTTTTAGGACTTCACAGCAATCACCATTATACAATTTATATTGTCCTAAAAAAAATTCGTTAAAAAGATTTGGTTGTTCTGATTTTAAGACTTCTAAAATAGATTCATTGGCAACCTTAAAAAAACGCTCTGTTAACTCTATACCTATAGCATTTCTGTTTGATTTTATAGCTGCAATAACCGTAGTGCCAGTACCAAGAAAAGGATCTAAAACTAAATCTCCTTTCTTACTATACATTTTTATCAATCTATGGCATAATTTTTCAGGAAAAGTTGCTCCATGAACTAAATGCTTTTTTTGTCTAATTGATGAAACATCATTCCACACACTCCTACTCAATTCAGCCCATTCACTTGCACATAATCCATTAAATGTTTTTTTCCTTTGTTGTTCTTTTTTTTCTTCTTCAGCAGATATGTTTGATACATCTCCATTATCTAAAAAATCAACATCCATTGTTATCTCCTATCTAAATAAAAAACACTATTATATATTATTAAAATATTTATCACAATACTATTACTATATAAAATTATTATAACACACATATTATTCTTAATCAATTCACTTTAAAATATATTATATGCAATATTTGCCGCCAAAAACAAAACATTAAATAAAGTAAATAATCCAAAGTATTTTGCGATACTTACATTTTCTTTCTGAATAAATTTAAACGATATAAGACTTGCCATTGATGCTATCAATGTACCAAGACCTCCGATATTTACACCAATCATTAAATCTGTAGCATTATTTGTAAAACCTGAAAGTAAAATTGTAGCAGGCACATTTGAAAATACCTGACTTGCAAGCACTCCAACCGGCACTTCATTGCCATTAACTACACTCGAAAGCCAACCGTTAATTTGACTTATATTACCGAGATTACCTATGAATACAAAAAGAAATATGAAAGTAAACAGCAAACTGTAATCTACCTTTAAAAGCACCTTGCGGTCAAATATAAGTACAAAAACAATTACAACAGCAAGGAGTATAAGATAGTTTAATACTCGAAAAACACTTAATAGAGCAATTGCAAACAATGCAATATACATTGATATAAGTCTTTTATCAAAATTTAATTCTTCCCTATTTTCATTATATACAATTGGAGATTTACCTGAAAATAGTGAACAGCATACAAGCATAACAAGAGAAATCAAGGCATACGGCAAAATCGTCTTAAAGAAATCAGATATATTCATATTATAAGCCGAAAATAAGTACAAATTTTGCGGATTGCCTATCGGAGTCAGCATACTGCCAAGATTGGCGGCTATTGTTTCAAGCGTTACAACATATATCGCTCGGCTTTGCTTGTCCGCAAGTTTTAACAGCACTATTGTAAATGGCACAAATGTTATCAATGCAACATCATTTGTAATTATCATGGAACTGAAAAAGCATAACAGTATAAGCGACAGCGTAACACCTCGCATTGTATTGACTTTATTAAGCAGATATTCAGCAATCACTTTGAATACACCCATTTTGTTAAACCCAGCCATTACTGTCATCAGAGAAAACAAAAGTCCAAGCGTGCGGAAATCTATATAATCAAAATATTTTTCGTTTGGCGTTACAAAAATCATTGAAATAATCGCAAGCACAAACGATACAGTAAGCACAATCTCTTTTTTTAAAAAAGTAAATATTTTACTCATTTATAAAATCACTCACCAAAAAGCGGTATGAGAAAACCCATACCGCTGAATTTATTGTATTAAAGCTCTGCTTCGGCAACTTTCATCATAATTGCACATTCCATACGCTTTTTAAACAGCTCACAGCCATATTCATAAATGCCTGTAATTGAGCCTGTAGCATGGTATGCGTTTGCAGCACAGCCGCCGCTGCAATACAGCTTTGCCCAGCAATCCTTACAATTCGGTCTTGCGTAAGCGTTGCAGAGTTTAAACTCGTCCTGCACCTCGGTGTTTGTAACACCCTCGTAAATATTGCCAAGACTGTACTTAGGGTCACCTACAAACTGATGACAAGGATATAACTCACCCCACGGTGTAACTGCCATATACTCAGTTCCCGAGCCACAGCCTGAAATTCTCTTATAAATGCACGGGCCTCCTGTAAGGTCAATCATATAGTGATAGAAAGTGAGCGGTCTGCCCTCTTTTTCCCTCTTGAGCATTTCCTTTGCAAGTATCTCGTACTGCTCAAAAAGAACAGGTAAATCATCGTATGTAAGCGCATACGGGTCTTCCGGTGAGCAAACAACAGGCTCCATTGAAAGCTCTGTAAAGCCAAGGTCTGCCATATGGAAAATATCATTTGTAAAATCAGTATTGTTATGTGTATAAGTACCACGCACATAATAACCTCTGTTACCACGCTTTTTAACAAATTCCTGGAACTTTGGTACAATAATATCGTAACTGCCCTTGCCGCTTACGGTTTTTCTAAGGTGGTCATGTACTTCTTTTCTGCCGTCAAGGCTAAGTACAACATTATGACATTCTTTATTTGCAAATTCAATTACATCATCATCAACAAGCATACCGTTTGTTGTGAGAGTAAAACGGAAATTCTTGTTCTTTTCCTTTTCAATACTTCTTGCGTAAGCGACAATCTGCTTTACTACATCAAAATTCATAAGCGGTTCGCCGCCGAAAAAGTCAACTTCAAGGTTTACTCTGCTGCCTGAATTTTCAATAAGAAAATCAATAGCTCTCTTGCCCACTTCAAAACTCATTAAAGCTCTGTCACCGTGGTACTTACCCTGACTTGCAAAGCAGTATTCGCAATTAAGATTACAGGTATGAGCAATATGTAGGCACAAAGCCTTAATAACAGTGTTTCTCTTTTTAAAATCAAATGCAAGGTCCTCATATTTATCAGCAGTAAAGAGCTTGCCGTTATCCTTTAATTCTGTAACATCATCATAGCAATCCGAAATTTCTTCTGCTGTAATTTCAGGGTTATCTTTGTACTTTTCAAGCATAGCCTTGATAATATTTTCTTTATCGGAATTTTCGTACATTTCAATAACATCATAAGCAAGGTCATCTACGCAGTGAACACTGCCGCTGAAAACATCAAGCACTATGTTATATCCGTTTAACTTATACTGGTGTATCATATATTTTCTCCAAATCCTTTTTATAGACAAAAGGAAAGCCGTTCTCCAAAAGGTGAAACGGCTGAAAATCCTTTTTAATGCAAAATTTGCACAGCTAAATTATTTCTCGCTGAGGCACTTCTCACACTGCTGGTTAGCAACGCCGCAAGATGTTTTGCAAGCTGACTGACAAGATGTCTGACACTCACCGCAACCGCCTGTTTTAACGCTCTTCTTAAGGTCACGAGTTTCAATAGTCTTAATTCTTTTCATAGAAAATCATACTCCTTGTAAGATTATATTTTTATTATAATACCACATTATGCGAAATTTGTCAATAACATTACAGGGCAATTTGTATAATTTGTAAGCATTATATCGTATATCCGTTACTTAACCTTCTGCCAAATCTGCTTTTACTGTACATAATAAAACCTACTGCGGTTGTAATAACTTCGGTTATCGGGAATGTAAACCAAAAACTTTCAAGTCCAAAATGTGCAAGCACCCAACCAAGCGGTACAAAAAGCACAATTGTTCTCAGAATTGTAAGTGCGGAGCTTTTAAAAGCCGAACCGATTGCCTGAAAAAATACAGGAAAAATCAGTGATGTAACCATTGGTATAAAAGAAACGGCAATTACCCTTAACGCATATGAGCCTATTCTGATTACCTCGCTGTCCTTTGAGAATGTACCCATAAGTACATCGGGCATTATTTCAAAGCACAGTACACCGATAAGCATAAGTACCATTCCAAGTATAACCGAATCTTTTAGAGTTTTTCCGCATCTTTCTCTGTTTCCTGCACTGTAATTAAAACTGATAACAGGCACTATACAGGTCTGCATTGCACCGAGAGGAATAAAAAATATTGTCTGCCATTTATAATATAAACCCAAAGCGGTGACTGCCTGATCGGAAAATCCCTTTAATATTAGATTTAATCCGAATATATACAATGTGTATGCAGACTGCATAAGAATATTCGGAAACCCTAAGTGGTAAATTCTCTTTATGTATTCTTTGTATTTGGATATTTTCGGCGATCTTTTGCAGCCTTTTTTCATTACAATTAAAGCCGCCGCAATCTGTCCTACTACTGTAGCGATAGCTGCACCGGCAATGCCCAATTCGGGGAAAAATCCGATACCGAAAATTAACAATGGGTCAAGAGCAATATTAACAAAAGCACCCGCAATTTGAGCAATCATAGGTATTTTCATATTTCCCGTCGCCTGCATAACTTTTGTCCAAATGCTTTCAAAAAACAAACCAAAGCTAAATACACAAACTATTCTGCCGTACACAATTACTTCATCTATAATTTCCTGCGAATTTGTCGATATTTGTGCATAAAACGGCATTATAAACCAACATATAAGAGCAAAAACAAACCACATTGCAAACGCAAGGAAATTTCCTACGCCTGCGGTTTCATCACTTTTTTCCTTGTTGTCAACACCGAGAAAATGCGCCATGAGAGTATTTATACCAACGCCCGTACCGACCGCAAGCGCAATCATCAACAACTGTATCGGATAAATTATTGACAGCGCCGTAAGTCCCGATTCTGAATAATTACCTATAAAGAAGCTGTCTATTATATTGTACAATGCCTGTATAAGTTGGGCAAGCATAACAGGCGGTGCAAGTCTTAACAATATACTGAATATTTTATCATTGCCGAAATCCAATTCTTTTTTCTTTACCCTATCCAATTAAATTTGCCTCCACAAATCATTCAAATTCATATTTTAAAACAGCACAGTTCTTAACTCCGAAATTTGCATATTCAGTGTTAGTCATTTCATAGAAATATGAATTAATCACCCTTGATATTCCGTTGTGCGCAACAAGAATACAGGTTTTACCGCTCGCTTTTACATCATCAAGGAGATTATAAATTCTTTGCGCAAGGTGCAACATAGATTCGCCGCCGTCATATCTGCAAACAAACTCACCTTTGGCAATTCTGAACTCATCACCGTTTCTTAGAGTTCCCTCAAATTTTCCGAAATTCTGTTCTGTAAGTCTTGGCTCTTCAAAAGCAGGAATACCTGTTATTTCTGAAATATGCATTGCCGTTTTTTTAGCTCTGATAAGCGGAGAATAAAGGATTTTATCTGCCTTTATGTTATCGTTTAAAATCTTTTTACCTGTTTCTATAGCCTGTTCATGACCCTTTTGCGTTAAGTCAATATCCGTAGAACCGCAAATTTTATTTTCAACATTCCATACGGTTTCACCGTGTCTTACAAAATAAACACAGCTCATAAAATCATCCTTTCGTACACAAAACTTCCCTATATACTTTATCAAAATTTCACTGACAATTCAAGTTTTTGCCATAAAAAGTATTCCCGTAAAAGCAGTTTGGTACTAATTTTATACAAGTGCATAATATGTTATTGAGTAAACAAGCTCGGAAAGGAGAAATTTATGTGGACATTATCAATACAGTAATTTCAAGATACGCAACATCAAAATTTCCTGAAAAAACACCTCCGGCAATGGCATATGTTCCGTTTCAGGAAAGTAATCCAAAAACCTACTCCCCTGTTCAGGCGCTTGACGCAGGCACAGTTTTTCCGGAATTGAACAAGCCTTTTTACGGTAATAAATGCGGTGGTGTAAAAAATGACTGAGAGAGAAATTCTTTTAAAGAAAATATCAACATATCAATTCTCAATCCTTGATTTACAGATTTTTCTTGACACTCACCCATACGACCAACAGGTACTCTCGCAGATAAAAGAATGTAAAGAAAAACTTTTGCCCTTGATTGAAGAATACGAAGAAAAATACGGACCTTTACGCAAAGAGGCAAATACAGCTAATAAATGGCAGTGGGTTAAAAATCCTTGGCCGTGGGATAACGAGGAGGATTTGTAATGTTTGTATATGAAAAAAAATTGCAGTATCCCGTAAATATCAAACAAACCAATGCAAAACTTGCTAAAATCATTATTACGCAGTACGGTGGTGCATACTCCAAAATATATAAAAAACAGGCTGTCCGCTATAAAAGTGCGACAGCCTGTTGCTTTGATATTAATTATTTAAAGTAAAATAAACTTCGTAATCTTCATAATTCAATGAAATTGATTCAATTTTATCACCGTTACGGTGAATATAAAAACTTGTTGTAGTTTCTCCGTCATCAAAAGCGGCGGTAATTGTATCGCCGTTTACAGTATACTTTCCGGAGTGCGTACCGTCCTCTGATGCGCCGGGTGTGAGCCAAAGCGAAAAAGTACCGTCATTCTTAAATGAAAGCGAGCCTTGATACGAAGTATAGCTTGTATTATAAACCTCTGCCATTTCCACTTCATCGCCGCTTGCATTTACAGCACTCGATGATACCCAATCTGTACCGACAATATCATTCGCTTTATTATGCATTGTAAAAATCAAAGCTACTACCGCTACGACAATTACAAGTAGAACAACAGTGACTGTAATTGCTTTTTTACGGTTAAATTTATTTTTATTATCGGTATGATTTACTTTGTTTCTTTTTTTATTCTTTTTGGTTTTGCTCATTAATTTGCACTTCCAATTTTAAAATAAACATCATATCCGACATAATCAATCTTTATTTCACTCGGAACATTGCCTTTGTACGAGATAATTTCCGCAGATTTATTTTTGTCATTTGAGTATGTCATATTAATTACGCCGTCAGTTACGGTATATGCACCATAATTATACTCCGACTGGGTTATATTATCGGAAAAGAGTCCGTTTTTATCAAAGGTAATTCCCTCTCCGCCATATACAGAGCCGAAAACTTCTTTTACAGATGCATCACGCTTGCCTACATTGTCAAAAGCCTTATACGGATACATCTCTGCGTCAAAATTCAGATTTTTGTCCGCACTCTCTGCACCGCTTACTACAATTGCCTGTGTGGTCGGCTCAACAGCAGCTTCTTCCTTTTCAGTGCTTTCCTCTGTAGTTTTCTGTATCGACTGCTCGGTTGTTTCTTCTGTAACAGCCTGTGTGGTTTCTGCTGCCGTCGTCTGTTCTGTTGCAGCAATCGTTGTGTTATTGTTTTTATTATCGGAATTAAGTTCTCGCTGTACCGAATAAAAAGTAATACCGATAATCAAAAGCACCAAAAACGCAATTATAGCAATAAAAAGCCACAGACTTATTGTTATTTTAGGTCGTTTTTCAGCGTGTTTTGCTTTCATCAGATTTCCCCTCTGCTTTCTCTCTTTCCTTTTTCATCTTAATGATTACACTTCGCTTAACCATTTTTCCATTATAGAAAATATATTCATCGCCGTCTTTATTCTCTTCGACATCAAGGTCAAGAAATTCCTCGGCTATCTTGTTTTCCTCATCTTCCTCGTCAATAAACTGACCTTTTCTTCTGTTGTCCATTTTCTTATCAATTTTTTTAGAGCGTTTTTCTTTTTCTGTCATAAGGTTATACATTCCGGGATAAACCGAGGCATTTATAACATAAGAAGCAAGCGCAGGCACAAGCACAAACATAAGAATTGCGGTTGTAATTATAAGCGCAATACTGCTGTCTGTATTGCCTACAAAAATAAGAATTGTAGCGCAAAAAAGCACAATTATAAAAAGACCGAATGTTGCAATAATATTATGCTTTAACTCACCGAATGACATAAGCGCACTGTTTTTATAAATATTTTTAAGTGACAAATCAAATGTAACTGTCATTGACGGTACATAAAAGAAAATAAAAAGAAATGCAACTGCAATAATAATTGAAATTATCAGGCAAACATAGATCATTACAAGGAAAAACGAGTCTGCATTCGGCTGTGAAATTAATGCGCTGTACAGCCTTATTGAAAAATAACTGAATATAACCGCAAAATATGTAATTACACCGTGAATTAAAAATCTTTTCCAATTGTTTTTTATGCCCTCAATAAATGTTTTGAAAACATCCACATTTTCTTTTCCTCTTGCTAGTCTTGAGGTAACAAGGGTTACGCCTGCAAAAAAAGGTGAAAGCGGAATAATCGAAAGCATAAGAATAAAATATCCGTTAAGTTTTAATGCACTGTCAAGAAAATAAAAAGCCGTAACCAACACCGCAAGCGGTACGGCAAACAATAGGTTTGTAAAAACTATTTTACCGAAATTATTAAATAGGTTGTTGAAAAAATCAGTCAAAGCGAACTTTGCTTTTTTCCCTGCCATTGTTCGACCTCCATAGGTTAAAAATTAAAATTCCCCGCAAAAACTCCCCATAATGCAGCGTCAAGCACGGCAGAAAGAAAAGCGAGTATAAGGCAACTCACTCCCCTTGAAAGAAAGTCCGATATATACCTGTGCGAAGATCCGCCCATTTTTTTATCCGCTATAATCTGCCAAAACATATTTCCCGATGCGGTAAAAGCGGCGGAAGAAAATAAAATAAGTGCCAGACAAAATAAAAATGTTCCGGGCAACAGTACAAAAAGATAGAAAACTATACCTTTTAACGAATGAACCGAAAACAAATATCCGGCAGTAATTCCCGTACCGAAGCCCTTTAAAAACACAATAAAAGGCAGTACGGGGATTCCCCAAGGGGTTAATCCGAGTAAAAATACTGCGAACAAAAATATAAAATCAGATGCAAAGCAGGCACAAAATGTGTTAATTACATTTTGTGAAAGCCGTGCGTCAAGATTTGTAAAAAACAAAAAATCAAGAGAAGCAAGCATTTCCTTGTCGGCAGACATTGCATATACAGTTCCGCAGGCAAGTCCGACAATCAACATCGAAATAAACAATATATAAATTCCGTATCTCTTTATGTAATATTTTATATCTTGTGTTGTCAGAGAAAACCTGCCTGTTCTGATTAAATCTGTTTTTTCTTTTATCGAAAATATAAAGCCTTTCACAAAACATTCCTCCATATAATTATCCTTAATAAAAATATGCGGAATATTTTGCTTGTATGCTAATTATCTATTAATGTAATTACTTACCGAGCTCTTCTGCCCTCTTTGTGCAGGCAGCCATACCTTTTTTAACGGCATCATAAAAGCCGAGGTCTTTCATTGCATCAAGAGCAGCAATGGTAGTACCGCCCTTTGAACTTACTTTTTCAATGAGTGTATCAACACTGTCGCCGCTCTCTTTAAGCATTTTAGCCGAACCCTCAAGAGTTGCACAAATAAGATTCATTGCCTTGTCATAATCAACGCCGCACTCTTGAGCATAATCTGCCATTGCTTTTGCAAAGAGATAAATATATGCCGGGCTGCTTCCGTTTACAGATATAATCTCGTTCATATGCTCTTCTGCAATATATTCACAAACACCGCTGCCCGCAAACATATTATAAACAATCTGTTTGTCTTCTTCGGAGATATTATCTGACGGGCAAAGTGCAGACGCACCCTTCCCGAGCAAAAGCGGAGTATTCGGCATAACTCTTACTACAGGGCATTTACAATCAAGAAGATTCTGCACATATGCAATAGAAATACCTGCCGCAATTGAAACAAAAACTTTGTCATCTGTTACCTGTGACTTTAATGCCTCAAGCACTTCGGGATAATTCTGCGGCTTAACAGCGAGAACGGTAATGTCGCTTTCAAGCATAACATCAGCGGCGGATTTTTTAATATTAATGCCTTTTTTGCTCATAATATCGCATTTTTCCTTGTCTAGGTCAAAAACATTAATAAAATCAGCCTTGCCGTCATTCTGTCCCATAAGACTGCCGATAATTGCAGTTGCCATATTTCCTGCACCAATAAAACCGATTTTCTTCATTATAATACTCCCTTTCAAATAAGTAATACCAATTAAATATTTATCACAATCCAAAGCTCGGGTTACGGGCGCAAGTATAACTGAAACCGTACTTGTTTTCGTAACCGTCCCTTATGTAATCACCGTAAAAGAATATTTCAGCCTCATCAACTCTTCTGTATAAAAGTCCCTCATAGCAATCGCCTGCCGCATGGTGATATGCAAAGAAATTCTTAGCATATGCAGACTGACTTACATTATCAAGACTTCTGCTTGCTGACATTACAGAGGCATAGTCGGAATAAATATATCCCACCGTGCCGTCACTCAATTTAATTTTATACCAATTATCATTATAAAGACTGCCGTCAACGAAAGTAAAGGTTGTACCGTAAGACATAAGGGATACAACAGAATAAGATGTTGACGCTCCGCTTCTCAAATTTACGCCGTCACCGCTTACATAGCCTTGAGCATTTGCAGACGGTTTTAATGCAGGCTGATATGCTGTATTAAGTAAAGTGTCCGACAAATCGCTGTCATTGTCAAGCGCATATGCTCCTACATTATATGTAAAGCACACAAGTGCATCGAACTGCTGTTGGTTACACTTTACATTATTTGAAATCATAAACTTATTAACTCGAGAAGTATATCCGCCACTGTTTACGGTTTGGCAAAGATAAGCATATGCCTCGGTTTTTGAAAGATTATTGTAAAATTGTTCGCCGGACCACACAACCTTGCCATAACCTAATGTTGCGTCACCCGTAATATAATCAGGTGTTACCGTAGGCAAAAATCCCTCATAATTTGCGATAAGAGAGATTATTTCATCGCTTGCACGGCGTTCACCGAGAACCGCAGTTGTAGTATCGGTTGAAGTTGTAACAAAAACTTCGCCCTCTGCATCATCTTCGACAGTTCTGTAATAGTTTTCGTCCTCTGCAAGCGAATACGCTGTATAGTTCCATGTACCCGAAGTATCAAGCACAGTTTTTGCAGACCAAATAATATTGTCGCCATCTTTCTCTATTGAATCGGCGTGAAGCGTATAGCTTTCTTTTTCATTGGATATCGTAAAATACAAACCACGCTTTGTATTATCGGTTATAGCATTCAAAGTAACAAGGCTGTTAAGAGGCGCCGAATTAGGTGTGGCATATACGAAACGAACAGGCGCAGTTTTTTCTACAGTTACAATACAGGTACCTGCACCGTAGCTTGTTTCTGCCGAAATTACGGCAGTACCCTCGCTCTTGGCATATACAACACCGTCGCTGACTGTAGCTACATTTGAATTTGAAGTTTTCCAATCTACATATGAATCTGTGGTAAGAAAAACAGATTTGTCTTTATTTATATGAACCGCAGAATCGGAAATACCTACATAACTTCCACTTGTAACCGTTACATAGCAACTCTCTGATATTCCGTCATATCTTGCGGTAATAACTGCCGAACCCGCAGCTTTTGCATATAAAAGTCCGTCCGAAGTTACAGATACAATATTAGAATTTGATGAAGCAAAGTTTACATTACCTTTTGCGCCGTTTACATACAAAGTGCTGTAGTTTCCTTTGTACATACTAAGACTTGTCTTTGAAAGTCCCGACTTTTGCGGTTCATCAGCATTAAGCGTTACATAATCCGCATAAACATATCCCCTTGTACCGCTGCTAAGTTCAATGTAATACCAATTACCGCTTTTTGAAACAGCGGTAATTTTTGTACCGTAATCAAGAGTAGTAATAACAGAATAATCTGTACCCGCACCCGATCTCATATTTACATCACTTGCATTTATGTAACCCGTTCCGAGAGTATCTGTAACCTCTTTTGCGGTAGCATATTCATAGTAAATATATCCCTTTGTACCGTCCGAAAGAGTGATTTTGTACCACTCGCCGTTGTACAGAGTTCCGTCGTCAAAGGTAAATTCTGTTTTGTATTCCATAACAGTCACAACACTGTAGCTTGTACCCGCTCCCGAACGAAGATTTACTCCGTCACCATTTACATAACCTGACGCTCCTGCCGTCACACTTGCGCTCACAGCCTGCTCTGTCTGTGAAAGCTCAGCCGCATTTACGGGAAGTGAAAAAAGCAACAATACGGCCGCAAGAATCGGGACTATTAATTTTTTTGCGCTTACTTTTCTCATAATACTACCCCTCTGTCATTTTCTGTATTTTGGTTTTATAAGCTTGTTTCTGAGTACAACTATATAATATGTAACGAGTTTTGTTGCCGCCAAGTCATAAATTGTAAAGAATATATTTCCTGCAAGCAAGAAAATCCACGGTACATACATTCCGCCTATAGTGTATTCCTCAGCAGGCACGGCAAGTAAAAAAGCCGCTATAAAAAATGCTCCTATTACCGCTGCATTGAATACCGCATATTTAAGCACAAGCTGTACGGCTCTTGTTTTTATTTTTCCCTCTATTGCACCTTTAATTATCGGATAATAGCCGAAAAACATAATGTAATATACAACAGCTTCCTTGTCGCCCGCAAGGAAAAGCGAAAGCAGTGAAACGCATATAAATGCGCCCCACGCCCACTTATGACCTGCTTCGACTACAATCACCATAAGCACAATTCCTGCCATACAAGGAAAGGCAAAAGTACCGAGCGGTACTAATGATGTGAGCATCATAAAGACAAGCGCAAGTGCCGACAATACACCCGAAATTGTAACTTTAAATGTTGTTTTTAACGGACTTGAAGATGACTTTTTCATATTAACAGCCCATTCTGCAACAGTTGCAAAGGCAGTTTGTAAGACAGTTTACACAAAGACATGTGGTGCAGTAATCACACATAGCACCGTCACCTGTATTTGGTGTACCTTGAGTGTAACCGCCGTAATTATAAGCCCTCTGATTATTCATATTATTAAGAGCCGCACGGTACTCCTGATTGTTAGGGTCCATATTTACAGCCTGTGTAAAGTAAGAATAAGCCTGATTTGCCCAACCCTTGCGATATGCACACATACCTTTAAGGTAATGCCATTCTGCGTCACGGTACTGTTGCTCTGTATTATCAAGAATCTGTTCGGCCTCGTTAATCATATTGCGCTGAATATAAATTCTTACACCGTGAAATCTTGTGGATTGGTGAGAATATCCGCCGGTTGCATTTGAAGTTGAACCCGAGCCTCTGCCCTTTTGCCTTAATTGATTTATTGTATCATAAGCCTCATTGATTTCCTTCATTTTTTGTTCGGCAACATCTGCAAGCGGACTGTCCGCATAATTGTCGGGATGATATTTTTTGGCAAGCTTTCTGTACGCTGCTTTAATTTCTTCATCGCTGGCATTTTCAGATACGCCAAGAACCTCATAAGGATTATTCATCTTTACTTCCTTTCTGCGACTCAAAAGATTTGTCCGAGTCCTTTTGGGTTTTATCTGTAATTTTATTCTGAATTTTCGGGAATCCTCTAAGCATCATATTGTCAAGTATCCCCTTAAAACCGTTTATATCAAGTAAATTATACGCATCATATGCCCTTGCAAGGCACTGATTAAGAGTGAGCGAAATAATATTGTTGTCTAAAGTTAAACCGTCCTCTTGTATAAAAGGGTTAAAACTTAATGACTTAGCGTCTTTTTCTATATCGTCTGCCGCATCCATAAGATAAATCCATCTGCCTATATTATATCCGTATTCGTATAAAACTCGGCTCTCGGTTTCGTCATTACCGTCTTTTGCAAGGATTTTTCCGAGCATTTGAGCTGTCGGGTCTGCCGAAATATCAACGGAAGAGCTTTTATCCTGTTCAATAACAGCCTGCCTTTCCATCATTTCAGCCACATATTCGTCAATCCACGGATAACGCTTTTTAGCTTTCTTTCTCTGATGTGAGAAAAACGGCTTAATCATTCTCGAAAACAGAGATTTAAAAAATCCGCTGTCATTTATATCATCAATAAGTTTGTAGTAAACGGTAATAATTGAAAAAGCCGCAGCCTTTTGGTAATCGTCATTTTTGCTGTAAGCAAAATTACATCTTTTAAGAGGATTGCAGGTACATCTGCCTTTTTTAAAACCGCCGCACGAAGAATGTAATGACATCAAAAGCATTGCGTAAAAAGTACAGTCATAGCTCAATGTAAGACGGGTTAAAAAAGAATAATCTTTACCCATTTGCTTGCAAAGTCCGCAGTAAACAGCCTTATATGTTTCAAACTCTTTTACAAGAAGTTCCTCTTTTTCAATCTGTAAATAACCGAACACTGTATTACTCCTATATTATTACTCACATTATACTATACTATATTTCAGGGTAAAAAGCAACAGTAAGTATGCCGAAAATAAGTGATTATTAGGTGAACAAGGGTATTGCAAAAATCTATAATTAATTATAAAATATAAGTATTTATAAAGCTAATAATTTACTAAGAGGTTTATTTATGAATGTATATGACTTTGATAAAACAATATATGACGGCGACTCAACAGCCGATTTCTATATTTTTTCTCTCAAAAGGCATAAAAAAATTTTATTGCTTGCCCCCTCACTTATCGGTGCTTTTCTTAAATTCTATGTTTTTAAAAACGGCACAAAAACGCAGTTTAAAGAAAAAATGTATAAATTTTTAAAATACTGCGACATACAAAAAGACATAACCGACTTTTGGAATATTAATATTGACAAAATCAAGCCGTTTTATAAAAATCAACAGCAAAAAGATGATGTAATAATATCCGCCTCCCCAGAATTTTTACTTGCACCAATATGCAAAACTCTCAAAATAAATTATCTTATGGCATCTGTCGTTGACGAACATACAGGCAAATACAGCGGTATAAACTGCCACGGTGAAGAAAAAGTAAGGCGATACAGAGAAATGTTCGGTGACACAAAAATTTACGAATTTTATTCCGACAGCTACAGTGACACTCCACTTGCTAAAATTTCCGAAAAGGCATTTATCGTAAAAGGTAAACGACTCCTTGATTGGGATTTTTCTAAATAAAACTATTTATACAAAATTCTATTATATTAAATCAGGTCAATCCGATAAAAGATTGACCTGATTTTTTTGAAATATCAATATTTACAGATTTTTAATGTACTCTGAATTGTTTGAGTAAAAATTACTCATATGTTTTCCGACATTTTCAAGCATTTTCTGTACAGCCTCTTGTGCCTCTGCCTCGTCACGAGGCAAATACCATTTTACATTTCTCTCTTCGTCAACTTCATGCCACAAATAATATTTCCCGTTAATCGGTAAATGTATTCTAACCATAAAACTTTGCCTCTTTGACAATTTATAACCCCCTTAACTTTATTCTATTCCTACATATATATTATGTGCTCTGCAAAATCAATTAACAGATGCCAAGCAACATATATAGCAAAAATCAACACATTTTTATCTCTGAAACATATTATGACTTATAGCAAATTCACTTAGATTAATCGATAGAAAGTGATTATTATGGAAAAAGAACTTAAAACCGCTGCGGCATATATCAGAGTATCTACAGACCGACAAACCGAGCTTTCTCCTGACAGTCAACTGCGTATAATAAAAGAATACGCAAAACAAAACGGTTACAATATCCCGTCAGAGTACATATTTCGAGAAGACGGATTGTCAGGCAAATATGTCAAAAAACGGCCGCAATTTATCGAGATGATAGGGCTTGCAAAGCAAAATCCCGCACCGTTTAGTGCAATACTTGTGTGGAAGTTCAGTCGATTTGCACGGAATCAAGAAGAAAGCATTGTATATAAATCTATGCTTAAAAAGAATGATGTTTCGGTAATAAGCTGTTCCGAAACTCTTGATGAAGAAAATCCGTTTTCCTCACTTATTGAGCGTATCATAGAATGGATGGACGAATATTATTCAATCCGCCTTTCCGGGGAAGTGCTGCGAGGAATGTCCGAAAAAGTCAAACGAGGTCAGCCGGTGACTATTCCCTCTTTCGGTTATGATATAGTCGATAAACAATATGTTATCAACGAAGAAAAAGCAGGAATTGTTCGTAAAATCTTTACCGATTATATAGACGGAAAGAACAGCATGCAAATTGCATCCGAATTAAACGAAATCGGTGTCAAAACTACAAGAGGAAATCCTTTTGAAAACAGAACAATAGATTATATCCTGAAAAATCCCGTTTATATAGGAAAAATCCGTTGGAATCAAAACGGAAAAACAGATTACAGATATTCAAACAACAAAGATATTGTGTACACTCAAGGAGTACATAAATCTATTGTCAGCGATGAAATTTTTTATAAAGTTCAAAATTTGATAGAAGCTAACGGTCGTAAACAAAGAAAAGGCATACACAATAATATTAAACAAGAATATATGCTGCACGGTTTAATAAAATGTAGCAACTGTGGCTCTGCATTAGCATATTCAAACAAAGGACTGCAATGCATTAAATACTCAAAATCAATATGTAAACAGTCACATTACATCAGCCTTACCAATATTAATAATCTTGTAATACTCGGACTTGAACAGGTTTTTGAAAACAAAGATTTTAAACTTTCGGTCAAGTCTTTATCTCAAACTGTTGCTGACTGCATTGATTACACTAACTTAATCGAAAAAGAAAATCAAAAAATACAACGGATAAAAAACGCATATCTTGAAGGAATCTACACCGTTGAAGAAGTAAAAGAATACAAAAAGTCTGTAGAAGATAAAATAAAAAACCTCTCTTCCCGTCAAGTTCAATTAAAACAAGAAAAAACTAAGCCAAGAAAAGAAAATGTAAAAGAAAAGAAAAACTTTTTAGCAACTCTAAAAAGCCCTGCAATAAGCGAAAAAGAAAAGAACGAAATACTAAAAGGCTTTGTAGATTGCATAGTCTTTAACCGCTCAACTTCTTCGGTTGATATATTTCTTTATATCTGATTATCACTTTTCGGAGTACGGTGGACCTGACGGAGAACTCGGTGCATCACTCAGATATTTAAGTCAGAGATTTACAATGCCGCTGCCGGAATTAAAAGCCACCTTAACCGACATCGGTACCGAGGAATTAAATCACCTTGAAATGATAGGTGCAATTGTATATCAGCTTACAAAAGACCTAACGGAAGATGAAATCAAAAAGCAAGGCTTTGAAGATTACTTTGTTGACCATACAACAGGCGTATATCCGCAATCGGCAGGAGGTTCACCTTATACAGCCGCATCTATGCAGGTAAAAGGCGATCCAATTACAGATCTCCACGAAAATATGGCGGCCGAACAAAAAGCGCGATCGACCTATGATAATATCTTAAGATTTTGCGATGATTACGATGTAAAAGATGCAATAAGATTTTTGCGTGAGCGTGAGGTAGTACACTATCAACGCTTCGGTGAAAATCTGAGACTTATGACCGACAAACTTGACGAAAAGAATTTCTACGCATTCAACCCGTCATTTGATAAAAAATGTTTTAAAAACTGTATGAAAAAGAAATAATGCAAAATAAAGGCACCCTATAAAATTCTGTGTACGGTTGCATAATTTATATTGTGTTGTTTTATACTTCATAAATGATTCTTGTTTAGCTATAAAAAACGCATAAATACAAGAATAACAATATAATAAAAAAGTCACGACTGCATATGCAATCGTGACTATAATGGTGGAGCGGGTGTCATCAAGGATGAACACCCCTCCGTTTCGGTATTTTCGTCCTCAAAAGCTTCCTCAATATCATCAAGCGGGATATTGTCAATGCTCAAAGGCTTCTTACTTGCGTTGATAATTAGGGTGAAATGATCGTCATACAAGTAGATGGATTGAACGAATATATTGATAATCGCTCTGCGCTTATTAAAATCATCAAACGGCATTTCGCACACATAATCAAGAAAGGCTAAAATCTGCGCTTCGGATAGGCAGATTTTCTTGTTGTTCTCAATAGCAAGCTGAGTTTCCAATTCCTCTTTTTCTGCTTGTCGTTTATGCAGACGCTCAGTCAGCATATCAACCGATTGTCCTTGTTCAATACCTTTCCAAAGGTTTTAATGGCAGCATCCTTTATTTGCTGTCGAATGTGCGAAAACTCAGACGCCCGATGCAGTTGCATCAGGTGTCCGTTCATCGTATTCAGGGTGTTTGGTAAGCCATTTTTTAAAGTAAGCTTTGCCCTCGTCACTATCATAGAACTTCCTAATCTCTGGCGCTAATGTCTTTGCAAAAGAAGTGAGCATTTCTTCGGGTAACTCTACCTTGGTATAATCAATCCTTGTATATTTCTTCATAGACTCACCTCATCGTTCTCGGTCACGCTGTCGAATCAGATAGCGGCGGTAATGCTCGCAAGCCTTCATAACAAAGTCTTCTGCCTGCTTTGTATTGGCATTAGGGACATATTTGCGAATGCGCTCCATCGGCATCTTGAACATTTCACGCTGATTTGCTTTTTCCTCGCTCATAACGGTGGCAATAACTTCGGGTGTCAAGCCTTTCCTCCCCACTCATCTTCTTAAAACGGCAAGAGCTATCCTGCGGGGACTTTTGCGGCACACCTGCTGAATCAGTATTACGAAAATGACACCGCCGCCCGTATTGGCGTTTTCACAACGGATAATTGGCAGCTTGAAAAGATGTTGCGGCTTGGGTATTTGAAAGTCAGCGACTATGTGAACGCCGGAGAAAGAATGGTAAATATCTTTACTGCACTTCCGTGGCTGAAGCCATTTGATATGCTCGGCACAGATGATGAACGTAACAGAATAGCAACGTTGTTTTCTGAAGAAAACGGACATATCATAAGCGAATATTTTTCCCGTCGTGCAAAGATCGGTCAAATGGATGTGGGGCAAATAGTGTTTCACAACTTACCGAAAGAATATGAAAAAGACTTCTTTGACCGTACTGAAGCTCTGCTTGGCGAAGTCAATGCTACACTCAGTTTCTACGATACTTTGAGTGCCGACATTCGCAATTCTTTTGAAAAGCTTAGAGTTTTCGTGAGCCGTGTAAATGAAGCTGACCGATTTGACGAGGAACATTTGCTCCCCATAGCATTAGAAGTATTCGGCTCTGTGCCGTTTCCCGTGACAACGGAATATGTACCAATCAAGAAAGCCAGCCGCAGTAAAACGGCTACTCTTGCACGCAGGCTTTATTTCGACAGCTATTACAGCTTTGTGATGACCGACTTCTTTGAAGGCTTACATTACGGTCATTATCCAAGGAGGTGCGATATCTGCAAAAAATATTTCCTTATGACCTCTGCGGCAAGGCAAAAGTATTGTACAGGCTATGCGCCGTTTAAGCTCAAGGGCAAAGCCATTACCTGCCGGAAATACGCCGCAAGAATCAACCGTAAAGAATTAGCGGCGGGCAATCCTGTTAGCCGCATCTATAAAAACCGCTGCTATGTGCTCCGAATGGAAAGAAAACGAGGTACTGTCACAGAAGAATTTGCCGCCACAGCGCTTGATCTTGCAAAAGAGCGTATGCAGCGTGCAAAAGAGGATGCCGAATATGCCAACAGTCAGTATAAGTCGGATATGAGCCGTGAAAAGCTCTACGCCGAAGTCGATAAGCAGTTAAAATAACGGTAAGTATCACAGAACGGAGGTGAGTGCCGTGACAGAAATTTATATAGATAAAGCAGATTTAAATATGTATCAATTGAAGCCGGCACCGCCGAAATGGGATTTGCAGGAATATATTGTAACCTGTCTGAAAAAGAAAGATAACCGCTATCTTGCTTGGTTTCTGCACTATTATGAAAAAACGCTTAACAACAATGTGCAGGAATATATGCGAAAGCTCTTTATGCCGGAGCATTTTGCGGATATGAAACAGGCATATATTGCCGGACTGCTCAAAGCATTAAAAAACTACGATATTAAGCAAGGCGCGCCGTTTACCTCGTTCAAGGAACGGTATGTGGAACGGGAGATACTGGACTATGTGCGCTCTATGCGTACAGGCTTCACAGCACAAAGCATCGCAGAATATGCCAAGCTCCGTAAAGCAATGGCGATATGGTACAAATACGAGCTTGATTATTCAGATGAAACACTGATAAAGGTTGCAGGCGAGCTTGAGGAAACCGTTGAAAACGCTAAAGAAATATTACTCGGCGGTCTGCTCAATGAAAACCGGGTGGATTTGTATCGGCAATACACAGACGATGACGGTGAAGAATGCACAGAGGAGGCACATTCCGACGGTACCTCTGACACTTATACGCTGTTTATGAAAAATGAGCTGTATACCCGACTGTGGGAAGCATACGAAAAACCGGAGTATACCGAACGGAAAATGTTGTCTCAAAGACTCGGTTTTTGCTTTGAATGCCATAGTGTGTTTTATATAGTTCATAACGATTTGGACGAATACGGTGAGCCGAAAAAGAAGCCAATCAAGAAGATGATGTATACGGATATTGCTACAGACCACGAATACAGCTCAGCAAATACGGCTCATAACAAGTGTGAAAAGGCGTTGGAGAAATTAAGAAAAGCAATAAATGATTTAATATAAATTAGCAAAAAGCGGCGGCAGGAAGATTCTATTCTTTCTGTCGCCGCTTTCCATTTTGGTAGGTATGTTCCGCTAATTTAGGCTTTATTTTTTCTTAACAGTAATCAATGAGGTCTTTTTCCCGTTTTTATTTCTCCTGTGCTATTCTTTTAGCGTAAGGAGGGATTAAATATGTCAGCCATATTTAAAGCTATACACGAATTTGATAAGCGCATTGAAGCACAAGCGGAGCATTTCGCATTCAAGCATCCGTATCTGTCCTTTTTTGCGGTATTTATCGGTATGCCGATTTGTGTTCTCGCTGCCGTGTTTTTCTTCACCGTAATTATTACGGTTCCGATTGCTTTGATTTTCGGATGGCTGTAAGCGTCTTAATATAGTTTTAATGCGCTGTATATTCTGCTAATCCCGATTTAATCTTTTTGCTGTTAAAATATCAAATAAGGAGGTAAGACTATGAATATTATAATCGGATTTATCGGTCTTTGTGCTGCGGCACTGCTAATCTACTATGTTTACATACTGATGAAAGGGGATGAGCAAAAATGAGTGCGGTAATACAATACAAACTCTATCTTGCCGTTCTTATTGTTTTGGCGATTCCGCTCGGCGCTTATATCAAGAAAGTAATGAACGGAGAGAAAACCTTTCTTTCCAAAATTCTAACGCCCTGTGAAAACGCTGTGTATAAGGTTATGCGCGTCAAAAAGGACGAGCAAATGAACCGGAAAAAATATGCCGTTTCCGTTCTGATTTTTTCAGGCATCGGACTTATTTTTCTGTTTTTGCTTCAGATTTTGCAGGGAGTTCTTCCCGGAAATCCGCAGGGGATTTCGGGTGTAAAATGGGATTTGTCCTTTAATACCGCAGCCAGTTTCGTAACCAATACAAACTGGCAGGCATACAGCGGCGAGTCCACATTAAGCTATCTGACCCAAGCACTCGGACTTACCGTGCAGAACTTTGTTTCCGCAGCTACGGGTATTGCCGTGCTGTTTGCCCTGATACGGGGATTTATAAAAGTAAAAGCCGATGGATTAGGCAGCTTTTGGGTTGATATAACAAGAATCGTCATTCATATTTTGATTCCGCTGAATCTTGTCATCTCCCTTTGCCTTGTGGGCGGCGGTGTGATTCAGAACCTGAAAGGCGCTGAAACCGTATCGCTCGTTGAACCGATTGCGGTAAGCGCAGACGGCGAAATTCTTGAAAACGCCGAAATTGACCTTGATACAAATACCGTAACAGTTGACGGCAAAAAAATAGAAGACGCCGAAATTGTTACCGAACAGTTTGTACCTATGGGTCCTGCGGCAAGCCAGGTCGCCATTAAGCAAACGGGTACAAACGGCGGCGGTTATATGGGCGTTAACTCCGCTCATCCGCTCGAAAACCCGAACGCTTTTACAAATTTGATTGAAATGCTTTCAATTTTGCTTATTCCTGTGGCTCTGTGCTTCACCTTTGGCAAGGCGGTAAAGAATAAAAAACAGGGCGTTGCAATCTTTATGGCGATGTTTATATGCCTTGCGCTGGCGCTGGGCACGATTGCCGTCAGCGAACAGGTTGCGACGCCGCAACTTGCACAGGATGGTGTCAACGTCTCAATGACCGACCAGGCGGGCGGCAATATGGAAGGTAAGGAAACCCGATTCGGTATTGCAACATCCTCTACTTGGGCGGCTTTTACAACGGCGGCTTCCAACGGCTCTGTAAACTCCATGCACGACAGTTACACACCGCTCGGCGGTATGGTGACAATGCTCCTGATGCAGCTCGGCGAGGTTATCTTCGGCGGCGTTGGCTGCGGTCTTTACGGTATGCTTGCCTTTGCCATTCTGACGGTATTTATAGCCGGACTTATGGTCGGCAGAACGCCGGAGTTTTTAGGCAAAAAGATTGAACCTTATGAAATGAAATGGTCTGTGCTTGTTTGCCTTGCAACGCCGATTGCTATTCTTATCGGCAGCGGACTTGCGGCGGTCGTTCCGAGTGTGGCGGACAGCCTAAACAACAGCGGAGCGCACGGCTTTTCCGAAATGCTGTACACATATTCTTCCTGCGGCGGTAACAACGGCTCTGCCTTTGCCGGCTTTAATGCAAACACCGTATTCTTGAATGTTTCGCTCGGTCTTGTCATGCTGTTTGCCCGTTTCCTTCCGATCATAGGAACACTGGCGATCGCGGGCAGTCTTGCCGGCAAAAAGAAGATTGCAACAAACGCAGGTACACTTTTCACAACAAACGGTATGTTTGTATTCCTGCTGATTTTAATCGTCCTTATTATAGGCGCACTCAGTTTCTTACCGGCGTTGGCGTTAGGACCGCTCGCCGAATTTTTCAATAATGTTATTTAAGGAGGCACTGTTATGGCATCAGATAATAAAAGTGCTTTTGCCGATAAAAAGATGCTCGGCAGAGCCATAAAAGATTCATTTGTAAAACTAAATCCCAAAACACAGGTGCAAAACCCCGTTATGCTTTTGGTATATATTTCGGCGATCCTCACAAGCGGACTATGGATTGTATCACTATTCGGTCTAAAGGACGCTTCAAGCGGATATACCTTGGCAATCGCAGTTATTCTGTGGTTTACCTGCATATTCGCAAATTTTGCCGAAGCGATTGCCGAGGGCAGAGGCAAGGCGCAGGCGGACGCTCTGAGAGCTTCAAAAAAAGATGTGGAGGCACACAAGATACCCTCTGCCGATAAGAAAGAACAGATAACCGCTGTTTCTTCCGCGTTGCTTAAAAAAGGCGACATTGTCATTGTGAAAGCAGGAGAGCAAATTCCGGGCGACGGTGAGGTTATTGAGGGAGCCTCTTCCGTAGACGAAAGCGCTATCACAGGCGAATCCGCACCCGTTATCCGTGAGGCAGGCGGCGACAGAAGCGCAGTAACCGGCGGTACTACCGTACTTTCCGATTGGATCGTTGTGCGGATAACAAGCGAAGCGGGCGAAAGCTTCCTTGATAAAATGATTGCCATGGTCGAGGGCGCTTCCCGTAAAAAGACGCCAAACGAAATCGCATTGCAGATTTTTCTTGTCGCCCTTTCCATTATCTTTATTCTTGTTACGGTATCACTTTATACCTACTCCATATTCTCGGCAAAACAGGCGGGAATTGATAACCCCACCTCTGTTACTACCTTAGTAGCGTTGCTTGTCTGCCTTGCCCCTACCACCATCGGCGCATTGCTTTCCGCTATCGGTATTGCGGGAATGAGCAGACTGAACCAAGCAAATGTACTTGCTATGAGCGGAAGAGCTATTGAAGCCGCAGGCGATGTGGATATATTGATGCTTGATAAAACCGGAACAATTACGCTCGGTAACCGCAAGGCGAACGCATTTATTCCCGTAGACGGTGTAAGTGAACAAGAACTTGCCGATGCGGCACAGCTATCCTCTCTTGCCGATGAAACGCCCGAAGGCAGAAGCGTGGTTATTCTCGCAAAAGAAAAATTCAATATTCGTGGCAGAGAGCTTTCCGACAAGAATATGACATTTATTCCCTTTACGGCGAAAACCCGTATGAGCGGCGTTGATTATGACGGCAACGAAATCCGCAAGGGAGCCGCCGATACCATGGAAAAATATGTAACCGAAAGCGGCGGAATTTATTCGGAGGAATGCGACCGAATCGTTAAAGAGATTGCGAACGAAGGCGGAACTCCCCTTGTTGTAGCGAAAAATCATAAGATTTTAGGCGTTATTCATCTAAAAGACATTATCAAGCAGGGCTTTAAGGAAAAGTTTGCGGATCTTCGTAAAATGGGTATAAAAACCATTATGATTACAGGCGATAACCCGATGACCGCCGCCGCCATTGCGGCAGAAGCGGGCGTGGATGATTTCCTTGCCGAAGCAACTCCCGAAGGCAAGCTTCAAATGATACGCGATTTTCAGAGCAAAGGACACCTTGTGGCAATGACGGGCGACGGCACGAACGACGCACCCGCACTTGCACAGGTTGATGTGGCGGTTGCAATGAACACCGGCACACAGGCGGCAAAGGAAGCGGGAAATATGGTTGATCTTGATTCGTCACCGACAAAGCTTATTGATATCGTCCGTATCGGTAAACAGCTTTTGATGACAAGAGGCAGTCTGACCACCTTCTCCATAGCGAACGATGTAGCAAAGTATTTCGCCATTATTCCCGCCTTGTTTATGGGACTGTATCCGGGTCTTTCGGCACTTAACATTATGGGACTTCATTCCCCGCAAAGCGCTGTTTTATCGGCAATCATCTACAATGCGCTGATTATTATTGCGCTGATTCCACTGGCACTCAAAGGTGTGAAATACCGTGAGGTTCCCGCAGGCAAGCTTTTCTCCCGCAACCTGTTAATTTACGGTCTCGGCGGTTTGGCGACACCCTTCATCTTCGTTAAGCTGATTGATATGCTGCTTGTACTGTTCGGCTTGGCATAAGGAGGTTTTATAATGAAAACATTAAAAAATATACTGACGAGAGCGGCAATAATTTTTCTTATATTCACATTGCTCTGCGGCGTGGTTTATACGGGTGTCGTTACAGGGTTTGCGCAGCTTATTTTCCCCGACAAAGCAAACGGGAGTATTATTGAGGTTGACGGAAAAAAGTACGGTTGTGAGCTGCTCGGTCAGCAGTATACGGATGACGGACATATGTAGGGGCGCATTATGAATATTGATGTTTCAACCTACAAGGACGAAAACGGAAAAACTCTGATGTATGCCTCACCGTCCAACCTTTCCCCGGCAAGCGAAGAATATGAGGCTTTGGTGAAAGAGCGTGTGGAAAAACTGCGGGAGGCCAATCCCGACATGGACGAAACAGCAATCCCCGTTGATCTTGTGACCTGCTCGGGCAGCGGACTTGACCCCCATATTTCCCCCGCCGCCGCCGAGTATCAGGTGGCAAGAATCGCAAAAGCAAACGATATGACCGAGGACGAGGTACGGGAGATTATTAAGAAATGCACCGACGGTAAATTCTTAGGAGTTTTCGGAGAAGAAACAGTAAATGTTCTTAAAGTAAATTTGATGCTGGACGGAATTCTGTAATAGTTTTAAGGCGGAAGAGTTTCGGCTTTTCCGCCTTTATCTTTATGCAATCTTAATATCGTCTTTATCTTGCTTACGCCGATTTAATCCAGATTAAGATAAAATAAAGAAAGTCTAAATTTGATATTAAGATTGCGAAGGTATCCGTTATGATAAAACGACAAAATCCAAAACACAAGCACATTACTTCGTTCCAGATTATTATATTAGGCTTTCTGTCTGTGATAATTTTAGGCAGCATACTGTTAATGCTGCCCGTTGCAACAAGGGACGGCAAAGGCGCTGTATGTTCAGACGCACTGTTTACCGCCACCTCCGCAGTTTGTGTAACCGGTTTGGTTATACACGATACCGCTACATACTGGTCAATGTTCGGGCAGAGCGTAATACTGTTTTTAATTCAAATCGGCGGTATGGGCATTGTCACGGTTGCGGTTTCAGTTGCGGCTTTTTCAGGTCGAAAAATAGGTCTAATGCAGAGAAGTACTATGCAGGAGGCAGTTTCTGCACATCATGTCGGCGGCATTGTGCGGCTTACAAAATTTATATTAAAAACCTCGGTGTGCATTGAGCTGATTGGAGCAGCCCTGCTTTTGCCGGCTTTTATCCGTGATTTCGGAATTACGAAGGGTTTATGGTACGCCTTGTTCCATTCTGTTTCGGCATTCTGCAACGCAGGCTTTGACTTAATCGGCATTAAAGAGCCATTTTCGTCATTAACCTCTTATTCATCACAGCCTTTTTTCAACTTCACGGTTATGGCCCTTATTATTATCGGCGGAATAGGCTTTTTAACTTGGGAAGATATTAATAACAATAAGCTTCATTTCAGAAAATACCGAATGCAAAGCAAGGTTATCCTCACGATTACGGGAATACTGATTATCCTGCCATCGCTTTACTTTTTCTTTTTCGAGTATCAGAACCTTCCACTGTGAGAAAGAATTCTGACCTCTCTTTTCCAGTCTGTTACGCCGAGAACAGCCGGCTTTAATACCACGGATTTAACATCCTTCAGTGAGACAGGTCAAATGCTGATAATATTGTTGATGCTGATCGGCGGTTCGCCCGGTTCAACGGCTGGCGGTATGAAAACCACCACAATCGCCGTTTTGGTTTCATCGGCGCTGTCCGTGTTTCGTAAAAAGGAAGATACACACTTTTTCAAACGGCGCATATCCGACGATACCGTGAAAAGTGCGGCAACTATCTTTTTACTGTATATTGGGCTGTTTATAAGTGGCGGAATGATCATCAGCCGCATCGAAAATCTTCCATTGCTCCCGTCACTGTTTGAAACAGCGTCGGCAATCGGAACGGTGGGGCTTTCGCTTGGCATCACCTCACAGTTGGGGATTGCTTCGCAGTTCATTCTGATTATACTCATGTTTTTCGGAAGAGTCGGAGGACTGACATTGATATTTGCGGCAATGAAAGGTACGGGGACAAACGTAACAAAATATCCGCAGGAAAAAATAACGGTTGGCTAAAGGAGAAATAATATGAAATCTGTTTTATTAATAGGGCTTGGAAGGTTTGGCAGGCATATTGCTATGAAGCTTAACGAGATGCGGCATCAGGTTATGGCAGTAGACAAAGACGAAAAAAGAGTAAATGCGGTATTGCCCTTTGTTATGAACGCGCAAATAGGTGATGCAACAAATGAGGAGTTTTTGGAGTCTTTGGGCGTAAATAATTTTGATGTTTGCATCGTTGCAATCGGGGACGATTTTCAAAGCTCGCTTGAAACGACATCTCTATTAAAGGAATTGGATGCCAAAAAGATAGTTTCCCGTGCGGCACGGGAAGTACACGCAAAATTCCTTCTGCGAAACGGTGCGGATGAAATCGTATATCCCGAAAGGCAGCTTGCGGATTGGACGGCCATCCGCTATACTGCCGACCATATCCTCGATTACATAGAGTTGGACAGCGATCATGCAATTTTTGAAATTTCCGTACCCGAAAAATGGATCGGAAAAACCGTTATTGAAGCAGATGTGCGTAAAAAACACAGTATCAATATTATGGCGATTAAACGCGACGGTAAAATGAATCTAAATTTTGCGCCTGAAACAAGCTTTATACTGGGTGACACTATTTTGGTGCTGGGTGATACCAAAAACATACAAAAGTGTTTTCACATATAAATTCCGAAAGAAGACGGAAAGCATGAAAGAATTATTGTTAGTGTGCACAGTGGCTGTCATGATTGTGTTCGGTTACTTTATAATGAAAAGGCTTGACGATTTTTTAGCCAATAACCACCACTTAATTGACGAAGAAATTGCAGAAAACAGCCTTTTTATTGCGTTTGATAATCCTATGATCTTGGATTCGCTGATACCGCTATTTGAAAAGTTTTCAAAAGGAAAGCCGAATTGTCAGCTTCATTTCATGTTCGGAAATACAGAGGATATATATGCTAAGCTAAACAAAAATCGCATTGACTTTGGCTTTATTAAAACAATGCTTCTGCAAATGACGATACATACCGCTGTCTTATCATTTCTACAAAGCAAAATAGTATTATCTGTGAGAAAGCAGGATGTACGATAGAACCGCCGGATCCTTCCGTAATTCAGACCGCTGTGATATGGAAAAAGGCTTCAAATAATGCCTTTGCAAATAGCTTCTCTGATTTTCTCTTTTCAAATCAAGCGGTGATCAATGCGGAATATGTAAAGTAGAAAATACTTTTATACTTGTGATATATGTGATATAATAAAAAGTAGAAAGGGGGAGTTGTAATGCAATACTTTATAAATTCAAAAGACGGGAGTCTGCAAGCCGTCCAAAACTGCGGCGATAAAAAGCCGTTTTTTACATTTATGAGTACGGCGGAATTTCACAAATGTAAAGAACAACTACCGTATTATAAAGAACTTCTTCACTGTCTTGGATCGATTCGTTATTGTAAGGCAGAGGTTTTCAAAAACTGCATCATCGGAACATTACGCCTGCCTCAAAAAAGCGAACAGCGTTCGCCGCAGCTTTCCTTCAGCTTTTATTTGACGGGACAGTCGCTCTTATTTGTGGAAGATGTAGGCGATTTGAAATTATGGGTAGACAAACGGATAAGTATGTTTCAGGAGCTGAACAGTCCGGCTCATCTTCTTTTGCAGTTTATGGAGCAAATGATAGAGGATGATGTTCTCTATCTTTCTCACATCGAGTCAGAAACAGAAAAAATGGAAGAAAATATCGGCTCCGGCGGTACGGCAGACTTTTTCCCTCTGCTCACAAAACACAGGCAAAAGCTGTCCGAATTAAATGCTTACTATGAACAACTGACAGATATCGGAGAGTTGTTTCAATCCCGCGCGTGTTCTTCATTTGCAGACGATACCGGGGACTGGGAAAAATTTACCCACCGTGCTGAGAGATTGCAAAATCATGTTCAGTTGCTTCGTGAAAATATGCTTCAACTTCGTGAGCTTTATCAATCTATGCAGGATGCGCGGCAAAATAAGATTATGGGGATTCTCACAATCGTCACCACCTTTTTCCTGCCTCTTACTTTAATTACGGGATGGTATGGAATGAACTTTGCTTATATGCCGGAGCTGAAGTGGCGATACGGTTATCTGTCGGTGATTATTGTTTCTCTTATTATCGCAATAGGAGAAATCATCTACTTCAAAAAGAAGAAATTCTTTTAATTTTTCCAACTTGAAATATTAGACTTACATGGGTGTTTATATGGATGAAATAAGGCAAAGTCCAGAACATTTTCTAAAAGAAATTGAAAAGGAGAAACAGAACCTAAACAGAGGACATTTGAAAATCTTTTTCGGCTATGCCGCAGGAGTCGGCAAAACCTATGCTATGCTGAAAGCAGCTCATTCGGTAAAGAGGCATGGTATGGATGTCGTTGCCGGCTATATTTAACCTCATGCCCGTCCTCAGACCTCTGCACTTGTAAACGGATTGGAATGTCTTCCGAATCTTGTTTCGGAATATAACGGAATTACTCTTTCAGAATTTAATCTGGACGCTGCACTTGCCAGACATCCACAGTTAATTCTTGTGGATGAGCTTGCCCATACCAATGCCCCCGTGTGTCGGCATACAAAGCGTTATCAGGATATTGAAGAACTGATTAATGCGGGAATAGACGTTTATACCACGGTAAATGTTCAGCATATTGAAAGTCTAAATGACACCGTTGCATCTATAACGGGCATTATGGTACATGAGCGAATCCCCGATTCGGTGTTTGACAACGCAAGTCAGGTTGAGCTTGTGGATATTGAGCCGCAGGAATTGATTGAACGGCTACAAGCGGGCAAAGTTTATAGCCCGACTCAGGCTGAGCGTGCTACAGAGAATTTCTTTACCGTGGAAAATCTAACGGCGCTTCGTGAAATTGCCTTGCGCCGCTGTGCCGACAGGGTAAATCTGCTTACCGAAACCGTCAGAACGAAAAGTCACAGCGATTATCATACCGATGAGCATATTCTTGTATGCCTTTCGTCGTCACCGTCGAATGCAAAAATAATTCGCACTGCCGCCCGGATGGCGAATGTCTTTAAGGGCGCTTTTACAGCGCTGTTTGTGGAAACTCCTGATTATCAGGTTATGCCTGAAGAAGATGTAAAACGCCTGCGAAGCAATATGCGTCTTGCAGAACAATTAGGCGCTAAAATTGAAACCGTGCACGGTGAAGATGTTTCCTATCAAATTGCCGAATTTGCAAGACTTTCGGGTGTTTCAAAAATTGTGATAGGAAGAAGCTCCGCAACCCGAAAGAGCATATTTTCTAAACCTACTCTTACAGAAAAACTGATTGCAAACGCACCGAATTTAGATGTGCATATCATACCCGATACTGACGGTAAAAACACCACATACCGCGCCAAAAAAGCAAGGAAGAGAAATGGAATCGTGTTTTCGGTTTCCGATCTTTTAAAAAGCATTGCCATTTTAATTTTGGCAAGCTGTATAGGAATGCTGTTCAGGCAATTGGGGTTTGCAGAGGCAAATATCATCACGGTATATGTTCTCGGCGTTCTTGTGACCTCGGTCGTTACAAGACATCGGGTTTACAGCCTGATTTCTTCTATTGTCAGCGTTTTGGTTTTCAACTTTTTCTTTACCGATCCGCAGTTCACACTTCGGGCTTACAATCAAGGATATCCTGTCACATTTTTAATTATGTTTTTGGCGGCACTACTCACAAGCTCGCTTGCTGTGAAGTTGAAAGAGCATGCGAAACAGTCTGCAAAGGCGGCTTACAGAACAAAGGTGCTGTTTGATACAAATCAGCTTTTGCAACAGGCAAAAGACAAAAACGAAATCGTTTCCGCAACGGCAAATCAGCTTATAAAGCTACTCGGAAAGGATATAGTGTTTTATCTGACTGAGGGCGAAACGCTCGGAGAACCTCATATTTTTACAGTTTCGGGAGATAAAACAGACAAAGAAATAACGGGTACAAAAGAAGAGGCGTTTGCGGAATGGGTGCTAAAGAATAACAAGCACGCAGGCGCTACTACAGAAACGCTTTCAAATGCAAAGTGCCTATACCTTGCCGTAAGGGTAAACAGCTGAGTCTACGGTGTTGTCGGTATTTATATAGGCAATGAGCCCCTTGATGCGTTTGAAAAAAGTATTCTGTTGTCCATACTCGGCGAATGTGCTCTGTCGCTGGAAAACGAAAAGAATGCAAGAGAAAAAGAAGAAGCGGCGATTCTTGCAAAGAATGAACAGCTCCGTGCAAATCTCCTGCGGGCTATTTCGCATGATCTGCGAACACCGCTTACTTCTATTTCGGGGAACGCAAGCAATCTTATATCAAACAGCAATTTCTTTGATGAAGCGACAAAGAATCAGCTTTATACAGATATTTACGATGACTCTATGTGGCTTATCAATCTTGTGGAAAATCTACTTTCGGTAACAAGAATTGAAGAGGGACGGTTGAATCTTCATATTACAGAGGATTTAGTGGACGATGTCATTACAGAAGCGCTTCATCATGTGAACAGAAAAAGCGTAGAACATCATATTACCGTCCGGCATAAAGAAGATTATTTGCTCGCTAAAATGGACGCAAAGCTGATGGTACAGGTTATTATAAATATTGTGGACAACGCAATTAAATACACGCCGAAGGGCTCCAACATTCTGATTAAAACCTGGAAGCAAGGAGATAAATCCGTTATATCTATTGCCGATGACGGCGACGGGATACCCGATGAAATGAAAGAGCGGGTGTTCGATATGTTTTACAGCGGAGCGAATAAAATCGCAGACAGCCGCAGTTTAGGGTTAGGATTGTCGCTGTGCCGTTCCATTGTAAATGCACACGGCGGCAAAATAACCGTTTCGGATAATACACCGCACGGCACGGTGTTCACCGTTACATTACCTGCCGGGGAGGTAGAAATTCATGAATAAACCATTGATATTGGTTGTAGAAGATGATAATTCGGTCAAAAATCTTATTACAACAACCCTTAAAGCACACGATTACAGATACTTAACCGCACCTAACGGTGGCGGCGCCATCAAGTTAAAAAAGTGGATTGTTTACTGAAAATTTTAAACTTGTAAGTTTTATTTACAGGTTTTTGGCAACTTAATCCAATTTCAAAAACTCCCCGAGCATATCAAAAATAAGATTGTTCGGGGAGTTTTTTGTTATATGTAATGAATTTTGGAACTGTTACAAGAAATCACAAATAATTTAATATATATCGGATAACATTATTATAGAATATATTGACTTTTTAGAAAAAATTCAATATAATAAAAATGTGTATTTATATCAATTTGATATGGCATATATTAATTTCAGAAAGGAAGATGATTAGCACAATGATAATACTCAACACAAATATGAATATTTCAATGGAAACTGCTGCATCTAATACGCAAATTAAAAAAACCTTCCTGGAAGTTTATGAAAAGGATTTAAAAGAAAGGTACAATCCACCAACTATTCTACCTATTCCTGATGGTGCACCAACGGATGTTCCTCTTGTAATTATGCAATCATTATCTAATCATACTCAACTTATTTTAACAAAAAGTAGTATATCTATTGGAACTGGTTATGATGATAATTTTAATACAGATTGGAACAAATGTGAGCAACATTTATTAGAAAAGGTAAAGGATGTTTTTTTAATTATAGAAGCAATAGAAAGCATAAAAATCAATTATATTGGCTTAATTGCTCAAATTATTGAAGACGAAAATACAGATGCATCTGAATATATATTCGATAATTTGCTAAAGTTTACTTCAAATAAGAGCGTTTATGATACAGAGTGTCGACTGACTTATGTTTTAAAAGACGAATATTATATTAATTTAGACTTACAAAACATAAGATTATTCGATGGAAAACCTGTGATGACCGGAAGTGAAACCACATCAATAAACAAAAAAGCAAACATTGAAAACAAACTCGCTATTACTATCGATATAAATAACAGATATAGTCACAATTTCAACAAAGAGAATAGAGAAATCGGCAAAGAAAGTGTAGACCAAATCGTCTTATACACAAATAATATCGTTAATAATTTGGGTAGCATTGTAAAAGGAGATGTTGAAATTGAAGATTAATTCAATTACATCAACAATTGCTTTAGCAGCAATTTCATTCGCAACACTAACATCTTCTGGTGGAAATAACTTTGATTCACACTTATTTGAATCTCAAAAAATTGCGATTTATGAGCCATTTATTAGTAACTCTAATTCATCGAATTCTTTTGGAAATCCTCTAAATAGTTCATTGCTATCATACGGAAAAGATGTTAAAAAATCAAATGTTTTAAATGAAAAAATAGCAAATGAAATTTTTGGGGAAATGAGATATTTAACACCAGAAGAAAACGCAAGGAAACGAAACATGTATAGAAAAATGTCAACGGCTGTTGAAGGAGTAAACTTTTTTGATTGATTATGTTAAAAGAATTAATTGATTTTGTAGATGCTTCTTTTCCAAGTATTCCATATGGAGAAAAAAAACGAGCCAAAGAAGCAATTGAACAATTTGAAAAAACTGGAGAGACCGTCAACTATCTGTATGATAATCTTCTTCCTGAACTCTCACAAGGAGATGTATTATCAGATATTCCATTTGTTTTTTTTGATACAGACGGAACTCTTCAAAAATTCAAAGCAAAGGCAATGGTAATTAATACATCATGCCATATAGAGAATAAAAATTATCTTACATTAGTTCCTGTAGTTTCAGTAGATGAAATGGAAACAAGCGTAGCTGCTGTTAAAAGCAACAAAGCATATGAAATAATGTATATCCCAGACACTAGATTAAGTGAGTATTGCATTGATTTTTCTATGCCTGTAACATACGATACCAGCTTAATCAAAGAGCAAATCGAAAAAGGTAATATTATTAGAATTGCTTCATTGAGCCAAATTGGATATTATCTACTATTAATTAAATTAAATATTTATCTTATGCGAAGAGAAGATCCTGTTACAATGGGGCAAAGAAAAAATTAAAATATCATTAATACCCCTCATCCACTGTAATAAGTGGGTGAGGGGTATTTTTTATTTAAAATATATATATCTTAATAAAGATCTTAAAGTCATTAAGTCATTCATTTTTAAAAAAATTCGTGTCATCTGCGTGTCATCTATTATATTAATTTAATACGATTTTATATTAAATTAAATCAATTTGTATTAAATAAACGCAACACAAAAAAACCAGCAAACAAGCCAATAATTTTTAAAATGGCTTATCTGCTGGATTTTTGTTTTGGTGGAGATGAGGGGAATCGAACCCCTGTCCGAAAAGTATTTGCCAAGGCTTTCTACGAGCGTAGTTGTCGTTTTAAAATTCCCTTACCGCAGCACCCGACAACGGGTTATACGGCTCGGTAGCTTCTAATGTGTGACACAGCCCGAAGCATTGCTGTATTCACATTTACCACTAATCGACGCCCCTTACACAGCCGTGGTACTCTGTGCAGGAACGAGCAGCTTACGCTGCTAATCTAACTGTAGTTTTGTCAGTTATTTTAAAAGTTGCGGATTTTATAGTGGCTCTCCGCACCACTGCTCGCTTACCGAGGTTCACGCTCCCCGTCGAAGCCTTTACATCCCCGGATATAAACAAAGTTTAGCCTGTTTTAAGACTATCATTATACTATATATAACAATCATTGTCAATCACTTTTTGTCATATATGCTAAATTATCAAATTTTATTTAAGACTGACAAAATGAGCCGCACAAATTAATGTACGGCTCTTTGTTATTATTTGCTGTGCTTATCTTTTTTCTTTTTTATATGAATTTCAGGAACTGCCACTGTATCATAAATAACAGATTCGTCGGCATTAGGTTTTTCGCTTGATATTTGCTTTACCTTACCTGTGTGAATTTCAGGAAAAGCAAGGTTTTCGGTTTCTACAAAATATTTATCCTTATCCTTCATAATATTACCTCCATTTTACAACAGATTAATAAAGAATGTGATTGTAAGGCTGTTAAGAAAATCTGCAAACAGGCTGCCTACTATAGGAATAATCAGATATGCTTTTACAGAAGGCCCATACTTTTCACAGATTGCCTGCATATTTGCCATAGCGTTAGGAGTTGCGCCCATACCGAATCCGCAAGTACCGGCTACTAATACCGCCGCATCGTAATTCCTGCCCATTACATTGAAAACCACAATATAAGAGAATAGGAACATTAGAGCTACCTGTCCTGCAAGCAATATAACAAGCGGAAGTGCAAGGTCAGCAAGCTGCCAGAGTTTTAGTGTAATCATTGCAATGCCGAGGAAAAGCGAAAGGCAAATACCGCCGAGGTCGTTAATTTCACCCATATGAATTGTAATTTTGCCTGTGTATTCGCCGATATTACGCATAATTGCCGCTGCAATCATTGCTCCTATGTAGATTGGAAATGTCATACCTGTGAGCGAGAGCAATTTTGAAAATATCGTGCCGATACCTACCGCAATTATAAGCTGAAATACAGCCGGCGCATACATTGAAAAATGTCTTTCGTGCTTTTCTTCTTCTTCAACAAGAAGAGTATCGTCATCATTTTTGATTGTTTCAAGAAGATTGTGCTTTTTAATAAGTCTGTTGCCGATTGGGCCACCCATAAGCGAACCTGCAACAAGACCAAATGTTGCCGCCGCAGTGCATACAGTTGTTGCTCCGCTAATACCGAAGTCCTCAAGCACCGGACCGAATGCACCTGCCGTACCGTGACCGCCTACCATTGGGATTGAACCCGTTGTCATACCCGTAAGCGAATCAAGTCCGAGGAGATTTGCAAGTCCTATGGCTGTGAAGTTCTGAGTTATTATAAGAATAATTACAAGTACAAGAAAAATAAGCAACGGTTTTCCACCGCTTTTAAGTACCTTTAAGTTCGCCTGGAAGCCTACCGAGGTAAAGAAAAATACCATACATACTTCTTTTAAAGTATCGTCAAAATCAATTTCAAGTATTCCTGTAGAATAGCAAATCAAAGTAAATATTGCGAATATCAATCCGCCGATTACCGGTGCGGGAATACAGAATTTTTCAAGAAAAGAAATTTTTCTTTTAAGGAAAGCTCCTAATATCAGTACAACTACAGCAACTGCGATTGTCTGATACATATCAAGTGTAATGCTCAATGTTTACATTCCTTTCGCAGTTATTCTGCTGTTTTTACTTCAATGCCTTTTTCACTGTAATATTCTGCCGCACCGCTGTGGAACGGAATATTTACACCTGTTACGGCATCTTTTTCTATAATATCAAGGTCAGCCGAAACAGTAAGCTGAAGTTCATTTGCGTTATCAAACACAAGTTTTGTAAGTGTTTTCACCTTATCATTTGAAAGTCTGTCACTTACAATAAGTACCGATTTTACTCCAACGGTATTTACATTCTTAGTCTGACCGTTGTATGTGTTTCCGTCAACCTTACAGTCAATGTACGAATACGCTGATTTAAGCTTGTCTGACGCTTCTTTGTCAATGCTAAGAAGTTTTATGTCACACTGTCTTGAAAGCTCTTCCACAACTGTGGCGTTTATGCCGACTGTCCAAAACAAAGCGTCAACCTCACCCGATACGAGTGCCTTAGCTGAATCCGCATAATTAAAGTTTTCCTCTTTAACCATTTTTTCATTCAAACCGTATGCGGATAAAATCTGTTTTGCATTGAGTTGTGAACCCGATTCCTCTTCACCGACGCTGACCGTTTTACCGAGTAAATCATGAACGCTGTTAATGTCAGAATCTGCCCTTACTATAATATGGCACACTTCGGTGTAAAGAGCCGCAACAGCGCTGTAATCTTTATATGCTGTTTTAAATGAATTTTCTCCGTTATATGCGTCGCTTATAATATCAGATTGAGCAATTGCCGCATCAAGATAACCTTGTGACAGCAAACGAACATTTGCTGCAGAGCCTGCTGTGGTCTTTACTTCAATCTTAAGAGCGCTGTCATTTTCGGCAAGCTGTTTTAATGAAGTTGCCGCCTGGTGATAAACACCGCCCAAACCTGCCGCTCCGAATCGAATACTTCCGTCCCCCATCGAACAACCGCAAAGCAAAACAGTTAACACAACAAGCAGAAGTGCAATAATTTTTTTCATCTTACCGCCTCTTTTTTTAATAGAAAAGAGGAATTGTAAACAGCGTACAATCCCCCGATATTTACAATTGATTATAACATATTTCGTGTAAAAATGTCAAACCTGCAAATTGCTAATTAAGTTTCAATTCAACCTTGCTGCCGCCTGACTTTTCTTTAGTTACGACAAGCTGTTTGTCTATCTCACTTCTAAGTTCAGCCACATGAGATATGATACCGACAAGTCGATTATTTTCCGAAAGTCCCGACAGTGCTTGCATTGCCTGTCTTAAAGTTTCTTCATCAAGCGAACCGAATCCTTCGTCAACAAACATTGTTTCCATTTTAATGCCGCCTGCCGATTGTTTTGTAAAACCGTTTCCTCTCGCCTTTTTCCTTTCATACTCGGGATTGCGTTTCACGGTATACTGCTTGTTGCCGTTTACAAAGGTCAGTTCAACTGTTGTAGGAGTATCGTTAGCGTTCCAGCTCTTCACGCTGATTTGCCGCTGCAAGCTGATCCGCACAGGCAACGCGGATATAGAGAAATACTTTCATTTGGCTTCTCCTTCTGATGTAACTTTGCATAAGTCCTGATATACTTACATTTATTACTTTAATTAAGTTTGAAATTTATTTTTATTATTACTTTACAAAAAGCAATACAAGAAGTATAATAAATATCACAATTTAGTAATATTAAATGCATAAAATCAAAAAATTTCAAATAATTTCCAGTTAAAATATATAATAGGAATAGGAGCATACAAATGAAATACAAAATCTTATCAGCAATAATATCCATCGTACTTATGATTTTGCTTGTAGGCTGTCAGCAGAACAATACAATTATTAAGCCTGATATAGAAACAAAAACTGTGACGGAAAACAGCGAAGGTGATTATATAACTTTTTCACTTGATATTCCTTCAAACTGGAAATTATACGCTCAGAATTATACATCTATTGCTTGTTTTAGTCCTGATGCAAACAAAACAAATGCCAGCGAAAATATTTCTCCCTACAAATTAAGTATAGATAACTATATCATTCCATCACTAATGCCAATAGATGACAAATATAAACAAGCTTATAAAGATTTATTTAGTGGCAAATATGATGGTATTAAAGATTTAATTTGCGATAACATTGAATATATAAATATAGGGAAGGTAATAGACAGTTTCCCGGACGTTACTTTTGAAACTCCTGAAAGCATTATGGATTACTTTAATATACTTGTTGACGGTATAAGTACACCGGATGTTACAATGCCAGAGTCATGGAATGATAAAAAATGGGCAACTGATTTTACTTTCAGTGAATATAACGGTAAGAACGGAAAGATTATTGCGGTAGAATATTCCTATGTAATTATAGATAAAACCTACAAAGCTATTAATTGCTACCGTGATGACGACTTTTCCGTATGCGGAGCTTTTGATGATAGCAACGAGATTTCTTCAGGAGATGTTGCTTTATGGGTTGCAAATACCCTTGAGGTTTCTGAACATTACAAAATTGATGACGGAGCGGTATTAATAGAAGGAAAAGACTATTAATTATTAAATTTTCAATAGTAACATACTTTTTTATAAAATTAAAGATATTATAAATAAAAACAGACCGCTACTGTAGTGTAACGATCTGCTGTAAGGGAAGGAAAAGTTTAGATAACTTTTTCAGCGTGTAGGTAAATTATTCAGCGTCGGTAAGAGCTACAGCATAAGTCATTGTACCCGAATACTTAACACCCTTTGGTGTTGACGGATTGTTGAGAACAGGCTTTACCGTAAATGTTGTTGAGCCGTCCTCGGTAAAGGAAGCAAGCTCTACACCGTTGACCTGATCCTTACCTCCCGTGGTTTCCACAACGCTTTCATCAGGCATAATAAACTGATAACGAAGTGTAGGCTTTGCCGCTTTATCGCTTTCGCCTTGAAGCACCATCTGATTTCTGAAATAATCCGTACCTGCAATAGTAACCGATACCTTTTTTCCGTCAAGATTTGCGACATTTTCAGCTTTTATTTCTACAGGTGTACCCTCTGTTGTAAGAGTTACCTGTGAAGGAATTGTTACTGTGTATGACGGGTCAAATTTATACTCGTAAGAGAAAGAAGTGCTTGCATTTTCTTCTGTCTGAGGTGTAACCTCTGCTGCCGAAACCGATATGGCTGTTACTGTAATCATAGCAAGTACTGCTGCGATTGATAAAAACTTCTTCATATTGTTACTCCTTACATAATAATCTTTTCTTTTTATAGAACCAGAAAAATGATACTGTCGCTGTGAGCATTAAAAATACTGTTACAACAGTTGTGTAACTTACAATTGCGCCTGTTTTGATTGTGTTAGTATCATTTTCTACAACTGTGTTTTGATTTTCTGTTGTTTGTGCTGCAGTCTGAACTGTAGTGAATTGTGTGGTTGTTTCTTCGATTGTAAGAATTACATCTGTTTTTGCACTTTCGGCAGCCGCTGCATATGCGCAGCAAACTGTCGAAATAACACATAAAGCTAAAACTACGGTAATAACGGTTTTTTTCATAATTAACCTCGAGTTTTATTTATCTTATTTGTCCTCAAGAGATACTGTGTAGTTAATTACACCGTTATAGTTGCCGGCACCTACGCTATAGTAGTCTTTAAGTTTGATTTTTCTTGTGATTGTACCGAAGTTTGAGCCGTCCCAAGAAGCAATCTCGTCACCGATTGTGTAGTAAGTAGGATTTGCAAAAGCGTCTGAATTGTAGATTACATATTCAGCCTCCTGAAGATTTCTTGAATCCCATACTGCAAGAGTGTGAAGATTGCCGGAGTAACCTGCGCTCTCAATCTTTACGCTTACTTTTTTGCCGCTTGGAACAAAGGCTGTATCATTTTCAAGTGCAAGTGAATATGAAAGTGTTGATGATTCTTTTTGAAGTTCTGCTGTGAGAGGGATAGAAACAGTGTAAGCGGGTACGATTTCCGATTCACTTTTTGAATATGTAATTTTCTGCTGGAAGTCTGCTGTTGCGTGGTTTTCGTCAACAACCGGAGTGTCTGTTGTAGATGCCGCAAATGCTGCTGTTGTAGCGCATACGCTCATAGCTGCTGCCATTAATACTGCTGTAATTCTTTTTGCATTGATTTTCATAAATTTTCTTCTCCTTAGATTTTCAAATTCTAATGTCCTTGCCGCCAAATTGACGGCTGTTTATATATGATAAACCCATAAGGGATTATTGTCATTTAACTGTAAGCGTACTCTTAACCTGTGCGCCGTTCATTTGTGAATTGCTGTCAACAGAATATGTTGAAATATTAATTATTAAAGTGTATGTACCTTTTTCAATCGGTTTGTCAAGAGTTACGCCCTTAATTGCATCACCCGGTTTTACAAGGTCTGTAGTGCAAAGTGTTTCACCTGTTTCCTGCAAAGAAAGCGTAAATTTAAAATTACACGGATTTTCCTCGGGATTTAAAAGAGTGATAGGAAAGTCTGTGCTTTCACTTGAGATTGTCATATCGGGATAACCCGGAATTTTAATTCCCTGTTCAGCGCCGCCCGCATTTGAAACTTCCTGTTCGTAATGCGATGCGTCACTGTCAAACACAACGCCCTGCTGCTTTGCCGTATCCTGTGTTTGTGAGCTGTTGTTATTCATCAGCAACACACCCATAGTAATGCCTACTGCCGCAAGAATTGCTATAACCGCAATAAGAACAATTACCAAAACTTTTGAATTTTTACTTTTATCTTCCATTTTTCTTCCCCTTTTCTGACGATATTCTAACACCGTAATTTTATAATACAGTCATATTCTTTTATCACTCTTGTAAAAGATTGTAAAGTTTTGGGCAGCAAAAAAAGCCCTGCACAAGGCAAGGCTTTGAAATATATTTAGGTATCAACTAACACTGTCTGTAAATTTTTTAAATATTTTTCTGCTGTTTTCATCTGTAAAGAAAGAATACTCCGGGTGCCACTGCACCGCCCATACAAATTTTTTGTCCGGTGCAAACAGCGCCTCTATAAGTCCGTCCTCCGAAACCGCCATACACTCAAGATTCGGTGCAATATCTTTTACTGCCTGATGGTGCAGGCTTGTAACCTCTAAGACATCTGTATTCAACAATTTATGTAAAGGCGAATTTTTCATTATTTTTACACTGTGAATAGGTTTATCATACGGGTGCGGCTGATGATGCACGGTATAGGTAGGATGCTCTGTTTGTAAATCCCGATACAGCGTACCGCCCATAACAGCATTAATAAACTGTATGCCACGGCAAATGCCTAAGATTGACTTGTCTTTTTCATAAGCCAGACGAAAAAGCTCTGTTTCCATATTATCTCTTTGCGTACAGCTTTCTCCGCACTGCTTTGTTCTCACTTCGTTATAAATTTTCGGGTCAACATCCTGTCCGCCTGTAAAAAGAAATCCGTCACAAGTATTTACAAGCTGTTTTATAATCTCTTCATCCTCGGTTAAAGGCAACATAACGGGAATACCGCCCGATTTTTCAATTCCTTGCATATAGTTTGGCAACATCCAATAGCAGTTTTTTTCAGAGTCCCAAAGCGGAACAACACCTATTAACGGCTTTTTCATACCTATTACCTCCAATAAAAAAGACAAGAAAGTCCTACCGAACTTCCTTGTCCAAATTTACAAGAATATTTTAGCACACTGTAAATATTTTTTCAAGTATTGAGAGAAATCAAATTATCTGAAAATGTCGGACTGAAAGACAAAAAGACCGCCTCCCTTGCCGTAAAACGGTTCTTAAAATATCTTGATTATATTGACTGACAGCACAAAACTCGGCAACCGTAAAGATTGCCGAGTTTTTTATTTGGAAATATTTGCTTTCGGTGTGACATAAACAGTTTTGTTATTTACATAAATAACCATACCCGGTCTTGCACCGCTTGGCTTGCTTACATAACGCACAAGCGTGTAATCTACAGGCACTTGACTGCTTTCTCTTGCTTTACTGTAATATGCGGCAAGCTGTGCCGCCTCTAAAATTGCGGTATCGCTAATTTCTCTGCCTTCCGCAAAAACAACTGTATGCGAACCGTGAATATCTTTTGTGTGCAGCCACATATCATTTTTATTTGCAATTTTTAATGTAAGTTTATCATTTTGAGTATTGTTTCTGCCTACCAAAATTTTAAATCCGTCACTTGAAGTAAATTCAAGCGGCGGTAGTGCCGCCTGCGGTCTTTGCTTGCCCTTTTGTTTGCGTAAATATCCCTGCTCGGTAAGCTCTTCCCTTATCTGCGCAAGTTCACGCTCACTCTCCGCACGGCTTACCGTATCAAGTACAGAATCAATGTATTCAAGCTCTGACCTACCTTTCTCAATCTGTTCGGTCAAAATATGCTCTGCATTTTTCGCTTTTTGATAATCTTTATAATATTTTTGAGCATTTGCTGCCGGAGAAATTGCAGGATTGAGTTTTATGCGGATAAGCGACATATTTTCATCGTAAAAATTTTCCACTTCCGCAAAAGATGCGCCACGCTCAATACGGTAGAGATTTGCCTGCAACAAATCACCGTTTATTCTAAGCTGTTCACGATTTGCACATTCTTTAAGTTCAATCTTTTGCTTTGCAAGTTTACGGGAAATTCTTTCGCTTAAATTAACAAGCATTTTTGTAAGGTCTTGAGATTTGACCCTCATTCTCTCTCTTGAATCTCTGGTTTCGTAAAAGCTGTCAAGAAGTTGGGAATATGTGTCAAAGTGCTTTATTTGAGCAAAATTTCCGTATTGCTCAATATCTGTAAATGTAAAATCAATCGGCTTGCCGTCATCTCTTATAACCATACACGGTTTGCCTGCATATTTATTAACATTTACATACAAATTATTGAGCACATCAACAAGTCTGTCATAATGCTGTTTATCCATACGGGTAGTTGTGCCCTCGCCCACTCTATACTCAAGTTCTCTGCACACAAGAGGCGATACACCTTGAATTGCCCTTAGCAGTGCCTTGTTAAGCATCATTTCACCGTCAAAATCAACTGTTTTTTTCGCTATTTCTTCTGCCGAATGTTTAAGAATTGAAAGTTTATCCTGCGCCTCGGGAAGTTCGTATTTTATATTTGGAAGCACAAGTCTACGGCTGCTCATAGTCAGGTCAACACGCTTGAGGGAATCAATAATTACTCCGTTTGAATCCACAATAATAATATTGCTGTACATTCCCATAATTTCGCAAACTACTGTTATTAGAACGGTATCACCAAGTTCGTTTACACACTCAAAATCAAGGAACAGCACTCTGTCGCATTCCTGTTGACGAACCGCAACCAGCTTTCCGCCGCCGATACGCTTACGCAAAAGCATACAAAACATAGGCGGTGAAGCGGGATTTTCAGGTGTATTGCCGCAAAAATGCACCCTCGGTGAATTTGCCCTTGCCGAAAGCAAAAGTTTTTTATTGCCGTTAAAGGTACGCATCGCAAATACAAGTTCATCTCTGTTCGGCTGATAAATCTGCGATACCCTGGCACCGAGCGCCTCGGTTTCTATTTCGTGTTTTATATATCTTAAAAAAATTCCGTCTAAAGCCATCTTTTACCTCTATTTATGATATTTGCCGTTGGTAGAAATTTCAAACGCACGGTAAATCTGTTCCGACAGTACCATTCTTGCCATCTGATGAGGAAATGTCATTTTACTCATAGAAAGTTTGAAATCCGCTCTGTTTTTCACCTTATTGCTAAGTCCGTAACTTCCGCCGATAATAAAATCCACCGTACTTTTTCCTGTAATTGCCGCATTGTCGAGCATTGCAGAAAGTTCTTCGCTTGAAAGCTGTTTGCCCTCGATGCACATTGCCACCGCATAATCACCTGCACCGATTTTCTTAAGTATTCTTTCTCCCTCTGCCTCAATTACCTCTGAAATTTCAGCCTCGTTCGGATTGTTATTTCTTATTTTTTCTTCCGCAAGTTCAACTACCGCAAATTTACAAAAGGCAGTAAGTCGTTTTGCGTATTCGGAAATTGCGTCTGTAAAATATTTCTCTTTAATTTTTCCTATACAAATTATATTTATTCTAATCATCTTTCACCATTAAAAAATTACCGATTTAGCATTAGTTTCTACGGGCGCTACATCGAGAGTATAATCTATTCCCCTATTCATTCCGTACTTTGAAAGTTCGTTTACAGCTGTATTAAGCGCTATTGACGGGGTATTATTTTGCTCACTTAAGTGACCGAGCATAAGTCTTAAAGTACCTGACTGCACAAGTCCCGCAAGCTCGGCGGCACAATCGGGATTAGACAAATGACCGTATTTAGAGAGTATTCGCTTTTTGAGTACAAACGGATACGGACCGTTTTTCAGCATATCAACATCGTGGTTTGACTCAATAACCGCAAAATTGCTGTGTGCAACGGCATTTCTTACATCATCGGTCATATATCCCATATCAGTTGCTATTGTGGCAGTCTTTCCGTCTGCAAGCGTAACACTGTAGCAACAGCTTTCAGCGGCATCGTGCGGAGTATCGATTCTTTTAATAAGCATATCGCCTACTGCAACTTCGTTTTCGATAACCTCGGTTTCAAAGCGGTTATCCAGACGATTTGCCCTTTCAAGCGCCTCAAGTGTACCCTGACTTGCATACACCTTAAAATTATAGCGTGATGCAAGCACTTTTACGGCACTGCAATGGTCTGTATGCTCGTGGGTAATAAATACCGCACCTATTATGCGTGGATCTATTGAATTTGTAAGTAATGCATTTTCAATCTGTTTGCATGAACGACCTGCGTCTATCAGCACGCCCTGCGTTGCTGTACCGAGAAAATAACTGTTTCCTTTACTGCCGCTAAAAAGCGGTACTGCCTTTGCCAAACTAATCTACCCCTAATCAATAAAATCATAATATATAATAGCACAAAAAATTCACTTTGTCATCTGCATAATAAAAAACCCACAGCTGAAATTTGCTGTGGGTTAAATAAATTATTTTTTCAAAGCAGCTGCGGGAAGTACATATTTTTTCTTGTATTCCTTATAGTCTGCGTTGTACTGAATATCATCGGAATTTTTAAGTTCGTGCAAATATTCGTGTGCATCGTAGCCGTTGTTGTTGATTTCAATAACACCGACCGCAATGTTTGAACAATGGTCGGAAACTCTTTCCATACTTGTAATAAGGTCAGAGAAAATAAATCCGAGTTCTATTGTACATTCGCCGTTTGTAAGGCGCTTAACATGAGCCTCTTTAAGTTTATCTCTGATGCGGTCAATAACCTGTTCAAGAGGTTCAACTTTCGCCGCAAGTTTTACATCGTTATTGATAAATGCAAGCGTTGCATTATTTATAATCTCTTTTATAGCGTCCATCATAACATTAAGACCCGCCATAGCCCCTTCGGAGAAAACCGCTTTTTTCTCCTCAATTTCTTTTGCGGCACCGACAATATTCATTGCGTGGTCGCTGATTCTCTCGAAATCACCTATACCGTGCAAAACTCTCTGAACACTTTTACTGTCGTTTTCAGAAAGATTTTTCTGACTTAGTTTTACAAGATATGTCGAAATTACATCTTCGTACATATCAATTGTGTCTTCGTTTTCAGAAAGGGTGTCAGCCGCTTTTTCGTTATAATTACCAACCATTTCAAGTGCGCCGAGAAGTGTACCCTCCGAAAGTCTTGCCATTTTTTCCGTAACATTTAAAGCACGGTCTGTTGCAAGTGAAGGTGTGTTGAGGAAACGCTCGTCGAGGAATGGTGTTTCACTTTCTTCTTCCGTATCCTTAATTGTAAGGCAAGCGAGTTTTTCAAGCTGGCGTGTAAAAGGAAGTAACATAGCTGTTGCTGCAATGTTAAATGCTGTATGGATAACAGCGATATTTGCCTCGGCAACTACATCGTCCAGGAATCCGTATTGGAATATTAAATTTGAACCGTAGAACAGCGCACAAATTACAAGTGTACCTATAATATTAAAATAAAGGTGTACCAAAGCAGCACGCTTAGCGTTTTTCTTTGCACCTATACAAGAAATCAAGGCAGTTACGCAAGTACCTATATTCTGACCCATTACAATCGGAATTGCCATTGAGTATGTAATCGCACCTGTTTTTGAAAGTGCCTGCAATATTCCGACCGATGCGCTTGAACTCTGGATAATTGCTGTGAGCAATGCACCTGCAATAATACCGAATACAGGGTTATTAAAGACTGTAAGAAGATTTGCAAAGTTAGGATCGTTAGAAAGAGGTGCTACCGCAGAACTCATAGAATCCATACCGAACATTAAAATTGCAAATCCCAAAAGAATGGACGCAAGGTTTTTCTTACTGTCGCTCTTTGTAAACATAATAAGAATTATGCCTATAAAAGCGAAAACGGCAGAAAAAGATGTCGGTTTAAGCAGTTGCATAAATACGCTGTCGCCCTCAATACCCGAGAGGCTTAAAATCCACGCTGTAACTGTTGTGCCGACATTAGCACCCATAATAATTCCTATTGCCTGTCTTAGCTTCATAATACCGGAGTTTACAAAGCCGACTACCATAACCGTAGTAGCGGATGATGACTGTATAACAGCTGTAACGGCTGCACCGAGCAAAAATCCCTTGAAAGTATTGTTAGTCATTTTTTCAAGAGTTTTTTCAAGTTTACCGCCCGAGAATTTTTCAAGGCCGTCACCCATTGTATTCATACCATACAAAAAGAGTGCCAAGCCACTCAACAGCTGAAGAATCGAAAAAATATCCATATCCCTAAACTCTCCTTTTCCTTTGTAATGATATTAGTATTAAGTCAAAGTTTTATTTTGCATTTGTAAAATCTATGTAAAGTTTTTTACACAACAACAACTGCGCCCTGTTTATAAGTAAGACTTAAACAAGACGCAGCCGTAATATTAAATATTAATATTTAATTTTGCTAAAAGTACATTTTATAATTTTTACAATGCTTTTACTTTAAATGTAAATACCGTACCGTTTTCATTACTCTTTAATGTAATAGTACCGTCATGTCTTTCGGCAATATGTTTTACAATTGCAAGTCCAAGACCTGTACCGCCGGTTTCTTTAGAACGGCTTTTGTCAACTCTGTAAAAGCGCTCAAAAACTCGTTTTTGATGTTTTAACGGAATACCGATTCCCGTATCCGCAACACTGAGAACGGCGTTTTCGTCCTCTTTTTTAACAGTAACGGTAACATTTCCGCCCTTGCGGTTATATCTTATCGCATTGTCACAAAGGTTATAAACAAGTTCATAAAGTTGGTTACGATTGCCGTTTATTAAAATTTTATCTTCCGCATTAACTTTAATGACAACCTCGTGTTTATTTGCATTTGTATGTAAATCTTCCGCTACCTCTCTTGAAAGTCCCGACAAATCGACCTTATCGTAATTTACGGGTCTTGTATTTTCGTCAAGCTCCGAAAGCTCGATAATATCGCCTATAAGTGAAAGCAGTCTGCCCGATTCCTTATGAATTTTTCCTGCAAATCTTTCTATATCTTCGGGTGCAACAATTCCGCTTTCTATAATTTCCGCATAACCCGAAATTGAAGTGAGCGGAGTTTTTAACTCGTGGGTAACATTTGCGGTAAATTCACGCCTCATTTTTTCGGCTTTTCGTTTAGCCGAAATATCAATTATAAGACAGATTACACCTTTTTGTTCGCTGTTGGAATACACCGGACTTGCAATTATCTGCAATACTCTGCCGTTTATATTGCCTTCATTACTGCTGCGTTCACCGCTGAAAGCCTTGTCAACACATTCGCACAAAACCTCATTGCGTGAAAATGAAATAAGACTTTCGCCAACAGTGCCCTCTGAATCCGTGCCGAGATATTTTGAAGCGGAATGATTACACATAAGCATATTCTTATCCATATCAAGCATTATAAAGCCCTCGGACATATTTTGAATAAGCGTGTCTATTCTGTCTTTTTCAAGCTGTAAGCGTGAAACCTGCTTGTTAATCTGCTTTTGCTGACTTGAAATGGTGCGGGAAATTGAACTTAATTCTTCATATTGATTGCCGTCAACATTGCTTTCGAGATTTTCTATAGGCGCAATAATTTTTTTCGTTGACCTTTTTGAAAGCACACAGCAAAGAATAAATACAATAATTATTACGGCAAACAAAATCGGAACAAGGTGCATAAAAATGGAGTAGCCGTTTTCCATAGTTTCAGACAATCGCAAAACATTTCCGTTTGAAGTTTTTACAGCATAATAATATGTAACATTGCCGAGTGTTTCTGATTTTCTGCTGTCATCGCCGTATCCGTTTTTCATTGCATTTATAAATTCGGGACGATTGGAGTGATTTCCCATTTTTGTAACATCAACGCCGTCATCGCTTTCCAAAAGAACATTTCCGTTGCCGTCGAGCAATGTAACTCTTATTCGTGATGAACTTAAATCGTGCAGCAATTCATAGCTGCTGTTTTTATTATAAAGATTTGCGGCTATATTTGCATAATCTTTTAATGTTGTTTTTTCCGAAGAAGAAAAAATAAACCAGAAAGCGGCTGTTGAAAAAACAGCCGTCAAAAGAATGGATACACCAGCGGTGATTATAAATCTTTTTAAAAGAATTTTTCTTAGTTTCATTTATCATTCTCCTGCCTTGTATCCTACATTACGCACGGTTTTAATAAGATTGCCGCATTCTCCGAGTTTTTGTCTTAGAGTTGTAATGTGCATATCAACCGTACGGCTCTCTCCCTCGAAATCGTAACCCCAAACATTAATAATAATGTTCTCTCTTGTGAGTGCCATACCTTTATTGTTAAGCAGGTATTTGAGCAATTCGTACTCCTTATATGTAAGGCTGCACTGTTCTCCGTTTGAAGTTACAATATGCTTTGAATCGTCAAGAACAATTCCGCCAAGTTCCACGGTTTCGGGCTTTTCTTCTACCGTACAGCGTCTTAAAATCGCCCTTACTCTTGAAATAAGTTCAAGTACGGAGAACGGCTTTGTAAGGTAATCGTCGGCACCCATATCAAGTCCTTTTACCTTATCCATCTCACTTGACTTTGCGGTAACAAGAATAACCGGAATATTTTTTGTAGACTTGTCTTTTCTTAATTTTTCAAGTACAGACAATCCGTCAAAATCGGGAAGCATTACATCAAGAATAACAAGCTGCGGCTTTATTTCCGCACACGCTTTAAAAAAGCTCTTGCTTTCTCCAAAGCTTTTAACCTCATAACCGCTGTTTTTCAGTGCGTAGGTTTCAAGCTCCCTGATGTCTGTATCGTCTTCTACAATATAAATTAACATATAATTCTAACTCCCCGATATAGATTTAAGGCAGACATACTTCCGCCTTAAACCTAATTATATCACAATAGTCTTGATTTGCAACAAAAATCATCAAAGGTTATACTGTCTTTCCTGTAATTGAAAAAACTACCCATTCGCCGATATTTTCCGCATGGTCGCCGATTTTTTCAAAATACTTTGCAATAAGCAAAACATCTATAGCCTGCTGATCAAGTTCTTTGTTTGCGTTTATAATATCGATAACCTCTTGTTTTACCTTATTGAAAAGGTCATCAATTGCGTCGTCCATAGTAGCTACGGTCTTTGCAAGTTTCAAGTCTTTTTTAACAAAAGCGTCAATAGCCGTTGTTACCATATTTGAAGAACGCTCTGCCATTTCAGAAAGATGAGTCATTGAATAAATATTTTCGCAGTCTTTCAAATAAGTTGACATTTCCGCAATGTCAATAGCCTGATCGCCGATTCTTTCAAGGTCGGTAATCATCTTAAGAGCCGCAGATACCGTTCTTAAGTCACCTGCAACAGGCGACTGTAAAAGGAGGAGATTTAAACAATAGTTTTGTATTTCTCTCTCCATCGTATTGATTTTTTCTTCAATAATTCTTGATGTTTCAAGTTTATCGTATTCACCGTTTGTAATAATGGTTATCGTATTTTTTATTGCACCTTCAACCAAAGCGCCCATTTCAATGAGTTTATCGTTCAGTGCTTTTAATTCCAAATCAAAATACTCTCTCATTAGCCGAACCTTCCTGTAATGTATTCCTCTGTACGCTTATCCTTTGGAGTAGAAAACAAGGTAGCCGTATCAGTGCATTCAATCATTTCGCCAAGCAGGAAGAATGCCGTATTATCAGCAATTCTCATTGCCTGCTGCATATTATGTGTAACCATAATAATGGTATATTTATCTTTAAGCTTCATACAAAGTTCCTCGATTTTACCTGTGGAAATAGGGTCAAGTGCAGATGTTGCCTCGTCCATAAGTAAAACTTCAGGCTTTACCGCAAGCGCTCTTGCAATGCAAAGACGCTGCTGCTGACCACCCGAAAGACCGAGTGCGCTCTTCTTAAGTCTGTCCTTAAGTTCATCCCAGATAGCGGCATCTTTCAAAGACTGCTCTACGATTTCGTCAAGCTCTCTTCTGCTTCTTATACCGTGTGTTCTCGGACCGAAAGCTATGTTATCATACACGCTCATAGGAAATGGATTTGCTTTTTGAAAAACCATACCCACTCTTTTTCTGAGAACATTTACATCCATATTTTTGCCGTAAATATCCTCGTTATCAAGACGGATATCACCTGTAATTTTACAACCCTCAACCAAATCATTCATTCTGTTAAGTGATTTCAGGAGCGTTGATTTACCGCAGCCCGACGGGCCGATAAAAGCTGTAATACGGTTTGCCTCCATATTAAAGTTTACAGACTTTAATGCGTGAAATTTGCCGTAATACAGGTTCATATCCTTAATTGTAAACTTATCCATTTATTTTCCTTCCACTCTTACTTATTTTTACTTGTAAGCTTTTTGGCGATAAATGCCGAAAGCGTATTTATTAAAAGTACAAGCACAAGCAATACAACCGCTGTTGCCCAAGCCTGATCTGTATGCAATCCCTCATTTGCAAGTACATACATATGAATAGCAAGCGTTCTGCCCGAAGACATAAGACCTTTTGCAAGACCCGACGCCGAACCCGATGTATATAAAAGAGCCGCAGTTTCTCCGACTATTCTGCCGACTGCAAGAATTATACCTGCAAGAATACCCGGCATTGCACTCGGAAGAATTATTCTTATAATTGTTCTCAGCTTGCCTGCGCCAAGTCCGTAACTGCCCTCTCGGTACGAGTCGGGAACAGAAAGCAAAGCTTCCTCTGTAGTTCTCATAATTGTCGGTAATACCATAATTGCAAGTGTAAAAGAACCTGCAAGCAATGAAAGTCGCCACTGCAAAGTAGTTACAAAGAATAGCATACCGAACAAACCGTAAACAATCGACGGAATACCCGAAAGAGTTTCTGCCATAGTTCTGATAAGTTTTACAAACTTGTTGCCCCTTTTTGCATATTCAGCAAGGTAAATCGCAGCACCTACGCCAAACGGTACGGCAATTACCAAGGTAAGCAAAGTTACCACAACAGTATTGATAATTGCAGGCATACAGGATACATTATCACTGTTATATTCCCATGCAAACAGCTCCGGAGTAATATGCGGAACACCCATTACAAGAATATATACAATTAAAAATACCAGAGCAAGCACTGATATTGCCGCTGCAAGTACAACCAATATAAACAAAACAAGTGAGAGCGGCTTTCTTTTATATTCTCTTAATCTTTGGGCAAATCCTGTTTTATTGATTGCCTTTATTTCATTGTTATCAGCCATTCTTTTCACTCCTGCTCTTAATTGCCTGCATTGAAAGTGTAATAATTAATATGAACACAAACAAAACTACACCTGTTGCTATAAGTGCCTGTCTGTGAAGTCCTGTTGAGTAACCCATCTCAAGTACAATATTTGCTGTAAGCGTTCTTACACCGTCCGTAAGTGATGTAGGAATCTGCACCTGGTTGCCTGCAATCAGGATAACCGCCATAGTTTCGCCGATAGCTCTGCCTATGCCAAGCACAACACCTGCAAGAATACCCGACTTTGCGGCAGGAAGCATTGTTTTGAACACACTTCTCTCTCTTGTTGCACCGAGTGCCAATGCACCCTCGTAGTAATTTTCGGGCACCGCACGGATTGCCGACTCCGAAACGCCTATAATTGTAGGCAAAATCATAATTCCGAGCACTATTGACGCCGCAAGCAAACTTGAACCGTCGACGTCAAAGTTATCTCTGATAAACGGTACAATTACCATAAGTCCGAAAAAGCCGTAAACGATTGACGGAATACCTGCGAGTAATTCTGTTGCGGGTTTTATAACCTTATATAACGGTTTCGGACAAAAACGAGCAAGGAAAACCGCTGTTAAAATTCCGATCGGCACACCGATTACTACCGCACCGGCTGTAACATATATACTGCCGATAATCATTGTAAATATTCCGTAGCTTGCAGGAACATTTGTCGGTGCCCATTCTGTGCCGCCTATAAAATTAAAAAGTCCGATTTCTGCCATTGCCGGAACACCGTTGTAGAAAAGGAAAATACAAATAAGCACAACCGCCGCTATGCTGGCAAGGGCTGTCAGGAAGAAAACTCCCTGCATAGCCCTTTCTTTAATATTGCTTAATCTCATTTAGTTATATCGCTCCAAACCTTAGCTTCACCTGTGTAGATAGCTTTTACCTGATCCATTGTGAGATTTTCTGTAGTATTGTTTGTATTTACGATTACCGCAATACCGTCTTTTGCAATTGTTGCTGATGCAAGAGCTGTTTCTGTATCCTTAAGCTCTCTTGATGCCATACCGATGTCACAAGTACCCTCAAGTGCAGACTGCATACCTGCCGAAGAGTCTGATGTCTGGAGTTCGATTTCTGCCTTTGTATTAATCTGCTTGTAAGCCTCAATAAGTTTTTCCATTACAGGAGATACCGAAGAAGAACCTGCAACTGTAATTTTGCCCTCCGGCTTTGTTCCTGCATATGCTGCATTTTCAGATACCGGAACATAACCCTCTTTAGAAATTACTGCCTGACCGTCTGAACTTAAGATATAATCTACAAAGTCCTTAGCAACACCGCTTAAGTCACCCTTATATGCAATGTTAAACGGACGGCTGATTTTATATTCGCCTGACTTTACATTCTCTGCTGTTGCGTCAACATCTTCAACCTTAAGAGCCTTAACGCTGTCGTTGAGTGAACCGAGTGAAATGTAACCGATTGCTGCGTCATTGCCCTTTACATTAGTAATAACAGCCTCAGTACCGTTTACTGTAACTGCATCTGTTCTTGTCGTATCTTTCTTTGTGTCGCCGTCTTTAACAAGAACACCTGTAAGCTCTACGAAAGCATCACGAGTACCGGAGCCCTGCTCTCTTGTAATAACAGAAAGTGATTTGCTTGTATCAAAAGCACTTGTGTTTGATGAATTGGCATTGCTTGAGTTGTCGCCAGATGCTGTTGATGATGAATTGCCGCCGCAGCCTGCAAATGCACTTGCCATAATTACGCCTGCTGCTAATACCGATAATAATTTTGTACTTGTTTTTTTCATAAATATAATCTCCTCAAATAATTATCGTACTTCTTTTGAGTACGCTCTTAGTTTAGTTAATTTTTGTAAAGCTATTTACCTCCTATTTGTAAAATGCCCGTAAAAAATTATTTTAATTATGTTATGAAATAATATTTCCTATAAAAAGTGATGACAAGAGGCAAATAATATGTTATAATATTATAAATATTGATATTTAGGAGGCTGAAACCAATGGAAAATACAAAGATTCCATATAAAATTTATCTTGACGAAAGTGAAATACCTACTCAATGGTATAATGTTCGTGCAGATATGAAAAACAAGCCTGCTCCTCTTCTTAACCCTGCTACATTAAAACCAATGACAGCAGAGGAGCTTTATCCTGTTTTCTGTAAAGAACTCGTAGCACAGGAACTTAACGATACAGACGCATACATAGATATTCCGCAGGAAATTCAGGATTTCTATAAAATGTACCGTCCGTCCCCGCTTATCAGAGCATATTTCCTTGAAAAAGCTCTCGGAACTCCTGCTAAGATTTACTATAAGTTTGAGGGTAACAATACAAGCGGCAGTCATAAATTAAACTCTGCCATCGCACAGGCTTATTATGCTAAAAAGCAGGGTCTTAAAGGCGTTACAACAGAAACAGGCGCAGGCCAGTGGGGTACCGCCCTTTCAATGGCTTGTTCTTACTTTGGTCTTGATTGTAAGGTATATATGGTAAAAGTATCTTACGAACAAAAGCCGTTCAGAAGAGAAGTTATGAGAACTTACGGTGCAAGTGTTACTCCTTCCCCGTCTACAGATACTGCAGTCGGCAGAAAAATTCTTAAGGAGCACCCGGGCACAACAGGCAGTCTTGGCTGTGCAATTTCCGAGGCTGTAGAAGTTGCAACTTCTACAGAAGGATACCGTTATGTACTCGGCAGTGTGCTCAATCAGGTACTTCTTCACCAGTCGGTTATCGGTCTTGAGGCTAAAAAAGCTCTTGATAAATACAATGTTAAGCCTGACATCATTATCGGTTGTGCCGGCGGCGGTTCTAACCTTGGCGGTCTTATATCTCCGTTCGTAGGCGAAAAATTAAGAGGTGAGGCTGATTACAGAATTATTGCCGTTGAACCTGCATCTTGCCCAAGCTTGACAAGAGGTAAGTTTGCATATGACTTCTGCGATACCGGCAAGGTTTGCCCGCTCTCTAAGATGTACACACTCGGCAGCGGATTTATTCCGTCCGCTAACCATGCCGGCGGACTTCGTTACCACGGTATGAGCAGTACACTTTCACAGCTTTACCACGACGGTCTTATGGAGGCTACTTCTGTTGAGCAGACATCTGTATTTGCTGCCGCAGAACAATTTGCAAGAGTTGAGGGTATTCTCCCTGCTCCGGAAAGCAGCCATGCAATCAGAGTTGCAATTAATGAGGCTCTCAAATGCAAAGAAACAGGCGAAGAAAAAACTATTCTCTTTGGTCTTACAGGTACAGGCTACTTCGATATGCTTGCATATGAGAAGTTTAACGACGGTCTTATGAGCGACTATATTCCGACAGACGAGGAACTCCAGAAAGGCTTTGACGGTCTTCCGAATGTTCCGGAAAACTGATATAATTATTATGGAGAGAGGCTTTCCTCTCTCCTTTTTATTATAGTAATTTTTATTAATAATTGTAAAAATATCAACTTAATTAGTCATAACTAACTCGTAACTACTTGACAAAATAATTCTGTTGTGCTATTATTCCATTCGTAGAAAATTATTCTTGAAAGGAAATGACATATATGGCAAGACCAAAGCTTCCAATTCCTGTAACACTTCTTACAGGTTATCTTGGTTCCGGTAAAACTACACTTATCAACCATGTCCTCGGCAATCAAGAGGGCTACAAATGTGCCGTTATCGTAAATGATATAGGCGAAGTTAATATTGACGCTGAACTTATTCAGAAAGCAGGCGTTGTTACTCAAAAAGATGACAACCTTGTTCCGCTTTCAAACGGCTGTATTTGCTGTACACTTAAGGTTGACCTTATCAATCAGATTGCAGAACTTGTAAAGTCAGGTAAATTTGATTATATTCTCATTGAGGCAAGCGGTATCTGCGAGCCGCTCCCTATTGCACAGTCTATTGCTGTACTTGAGGGTGACGAAGAGGAAGGCACTCCTGCTATCTGCCGTCTTGACAACATTGTAACTGTTGTTGACGCACTCAGAATGGCTACAGAGTTTGGCTGCGGCGACAATCTTCTTAAAGACGATGTTGACGAAGAAGACATTGAAAGCCTTGTTATTCAGCAGATTGAGTTCTGTTCTACTATCATTCTCAACAAAGTTGATATGGTAAATGAGGAGCAGCTCGGCAGAGTTAAAGCTATGATTAGAACTCTTCAGCCAAAGGCTAAAATTATTGAGGCTAACTACGGTAAGGTAAGCGTTGGCGACATTCTCAATACAAATCTTTATGACTTTGAAGAAACTGCAGGTTCAGCAGGCTGGGCACAGGCTTACGATAAGGACGAAGACGAGAAAAACGAGCATCACGATCATGATGAGGATGAACACGAACATCATCACCACGATGAGGACGAGCATGAGCATCATCACCATGACGAGGACGAGCATGAACATCACCATCATCATGATGACGAAGATCACTCTCACTGCGACCACGAGCACGGTCACTGCTGCCACCATCACCACCACGATGACGATGACGAAGAGTACGGTATCGGTACTTTTGTGTACCACAGCCGCCGTCCGTTCAATCAGGAAAAATTACAGGAATTTGTAAACAATTGGCCAAAGGGCGTTGTTCGTGCAAAGGGTATTCTTTGGTTCTCCGATAAAGACAAGAGAGATTACCTCTATGTATTTGAGCAGGCAGGCGTACAGATTACCGCTACAGAAAACGGCAAATGGCTTGCTGCATTCCCTAAGAGCGAGCAGAAGAAATACTTTAAAGAGTATCCTGATATTGAAGAGCATTGGGATGAAAAATACGGCGACCGTGAAACAAAACTTGTATTTATCGGTCAGCATATGGATAAGCAGAATATTATTGAAAGACTTGACAATTGTCTTGACGATTAATAAAAATAATTACAGGGTTGATTCAGAAAATAGAATCAACCCTGTTTTTTATCAAAAATTGTAATTAATTTATGGTTTAGCACACAGTTAAAATTGTTTTGAAAAAGTATTCCGCATTTAGAATAGAACCTAAATTTTTAATTATTGATATAAAATATAAATTATTCTGATTTATTATCTTCTTTTGTTTTCTTTTTGGCGGCGGATTTAAACGGAACAACCGAACCGTCCTCCTGTTTAATACTTACATTATCGAGAGTATTATCAAACTGTTCTCTGATTTCAGCAAGATACACGGCATAAAGCTGTTTCTGTTCTGCCTGTTCTTCGGCATTAAGTCCGAGTGTTTTCTTTTTCTTTGCAAGTTCATTTATTCTTTTAATTAAATCTTTATCCATAATAATCACTTCCTATGTTAATAATACCACACTGTAAAGTTTTTTGCAATACAAAAGCCGTATCATATGGACAACCATAAGATACGACTTAATTTTTTACCAGTAACGAGCCTCGGTTTTTACTCTTGTATATGCTTTTTTGCTTCTCGCTCTTGTACGGCGGGCTTTTTTTGAAGCCTTAATATTTTTAATAATATATACACCGCCAAAAATCGAAAGTAAAGCAAGAACTACTACAAACCAAAGACCAACATTAAGATTGCGCTTTACAACTGCCGAAATAATAGCAGGTGTATTGGCTGATGTGTTTGAAAGTGCAGCCTTTGTAACCTTATTTGCAGCCTGCGCTACAACTGCGGCTGAATGTGTATAATCCTGATTTTGTGTATTCTGCAAAACAAATTGTGATGAACCTACCTGCGGCATTGCATACGGACCTGTGTAGCTTACTGTAGAAGCAAGTGCGGAACCGTTGCTTGAAAGTGCTGTTGCCGAGAACATTGCCTGATATGTATCCTGATCCACAATACCTGTAGCTTCAAGATTATTTGCAAGCTGGAATGCCTCAACAGCTTGTACTGTAGTTTCTCCGAAGTAGCCGGTAGCTATTTCATTAAAGAAACCGAGAATAGCAAGTCTGTTCTGAATTGTGAGAACTGAGTTACTCTGATCGCCCAACTGATATGTAGGTGTCTGTTCAGCGAGTTTTGCCTGTGCATCGGCATAGGTAGGACAATCTTCCGAGTAAAGAATATCTCTGTCTGTACCTGAAATACCGTCAACATCTACTCCCGCTGCCTGCTGGAACTGAATGTAAGCTGCCTCTGTTGCATCGTCAAACTTACCGTTTACTTCGCCATCATAGTAGCCAAGCTCCTTAAGTCTTTCCTGAATCTTCGTTACTTCGTCACCCTCATCGCCATTTCTGTAAAGAACAGGCTCTGTAGGTGTTTCTTCTTTTACCTCTTCAGTCGAACTGCTGTTGTCGCTGTCAGTTGAAGAATCGTCAACCGTGTTGTTTGAAGAGTTGTTGTCTGAACTTGAAGAAGAATTGTCAGAAGAATTTGAAGAAGACGGATCTGACGGAGTATTGCTTGATCTGCCCTTTGAATCAAAGTAATATGTAGTGCCGTCAATTGTTCTTGATGTATCTACAATGTATTCGCCGTTTTCATAGTAATAATAATCACCGTTGAACTCTTCCCAACCGTTTTCTATGTAGTCAATAGCGCCTACCTTGTACCACTGTGTCCACCCCATATAATCTACGGTGTCATAGCATACATCTTCGTCATCGTTTCTTGCGTCAACTGCCATACCGTCGCCGATATATACACCGACATGACCATCCATATGAAGACCGAGTCCGTGTATTCGTGGAATACCGTTGCTGACATATCCACTTGCGCTTGATGCATACAGCTGTGAATCTCCGCCTCTTGCGTTGCCTCCGCAATAGGAATAAATAAGACCGGAACAATCTACGGTACCAGGAGTAGCTCCGCCGTAAACATAGCTCCAACCGCTGTAATATGCATTGAGCGCCCACTCTGCAAGACCTGCACCTGTGCCTGATGCATGAGCTGTAGTACTGCCTGCGACTGCGCACGCACCCGAAAGCATTGTTACACTCAACAGCACAGAAGCAATTTTCTTACTTCGCTGCATTGTATTACCTCCAAATTGTGTCAGGTGTAATAATTACATCAAAATTACACTTATTAACAAATTTGTAATAATTATAGCAGATATTCAAGAAAAAATCAACCCCTTGTTTAGCATTCCTCTCCTTTTTTGTTAAAAAGCACAATAAAAACGCTATTATAATTCAATATCGGAATTTTAATTCATATTTAGATTACAAATCAAGTAAATTTTTGTAACATTTTGAAATAATTGTAAATATAATTATTTATTAAACACGAGGCAACAAATAAGCCGCACTCTGACGAGTACGGCTAAATTTGTAATAATAAAATTATTTTTCATCATGTTCGAAATCATTGTCAGAAATATTGTAAGTAGCACCTACACCTTCCTGAGCAAGTTTCTTTTCGTTTTCAATTACACTGTCTTTTTTGTCAGGCCACTTTGCATAGAGAACCTTCAAAAGGATAGGAGTAAGAATTGAAGAAACAATAATGAGAATGATTACAGCTGTAAAGAACTTAGCGTCCATAAGACCTGCGTCAAGTCCCTTTTGCGCAACAATAAGAGCAACCTCACCGCGGTTCATCATACCCACACCGATTTTAAGCGAATCCGTCATATTGAACTTACAAATTTTTGCCATGCCGCCGCAGCCGATAATTTTGGTTACAAGAGCTACAGCAACAAGTGCGATTGAGAACCATAATATCTGCATATTAAAGTTATCAAAACTTGTCTGTAAACCGATGCTTGCAAAGAAAATAGGTCCGAAGATCATATATGAACTGATGTCCATTTTTCTTTCAATATAACCAGCATCATTGATGTTACAAAGAATAATACCTGCTACATAAGCACCTGTAATATCGGCAATACCAAAGAATTCTTCCGAACAATAAGCTGCCGCAAAACAAAGAACAAGTCCGAAAATCGGAATTCTTCTTGAATGAGGCCAGTGCTTGCTGATCCATTTAAAGAGGAAGTAAAGTGCAAAACCAAGTACAATTGCAAGTACAAAGAAAAGAATTGTCTTGATGCAAACATCAACAGGTGAAACATCAGGGCTCTTGAAGCCGATAACTACGGTAAGAAGAATAATACCTATAATATCGTCAAGTATCGCAGCAGAAAGTATCGTTGTGCCGACCTTTCCTTTCAGATGTCCCATTTCCTTAAGAGCCTGTACGGTAATACTAACCGATGTTGCCGCAAGAACAGTACCCATAAATATGCCTTCGTAAAGCCGTGTATCCGGAGTACCGAATCCAAAGCCCATATAAACAAGCATACCGCCTACAAGAGGAACAGCAACACCTGACAAAGCAATCAACAATGCAACAGGTCCTGTTTTTACAAGTTCCTTAAGGTCTGTTCCCAAACCTGCCGAGAACATAAGTAAAATTACGCCGATTTCTGCCATACCTGAAATAAAATCGTCCTTAACTACAAGGTTAAGCAGTGAAGGTCCGATAATAAGGCCGGCAATGATTTCGCCAACAACCTGCGGTGCTTTGAGCTTACGGGCAAGAAGTCCGCAAAGCTTAGCAGCAACAAGGATTATGGCAAGATTTCTTAGAATAAGCATTAAATCCATAGTGCGCCCCTTCTCCCTATACATATTAATATAGGAAATATTAAAAATTTTCCACCATATATTTTAGCACTTTTGCTTTAAATTTCAAGACGGTATTGTTAATATCTTAACAGTAGCAACAGTTTTGTCATTATTTACATTTTTTAGTATTTATCTATAATATTTATGTATTTTTTATCTATATGCAATTGATTTTAAAATTTTAGAAAATTAGTTGTTTTTTTATGGTATTTTAAATTACCATTTTAAAGACATTCAAGTATTTAAGCCTTTATTCTTAATTTGTAATTAGAAATAATTTCTTATTATTTTGTCGAATATGTAAGAATACAGCATACCTCAATACTAATTTATTATGTAATGCGATAAAAGTAACAAAAAGCGAAAAAAAAACGAAAAAAACATTGACAAATATTTAACAAAGATGTTAAAATGGTATTACTGAAAATTAGAAAATCAGTACCAGTATAAGTTTGAAAGGATCCTTCAAATTATGAAAAAAATATTATGCGCACTTATTGCAGGTGCAATGTGTGCAACAATGGTTTTCAGCCTTGCAGGTTGCGGCTGTTCGAATAAAAACGAACCCGGCTATACCATTGAAGCTACAAAGCCTGACCTTACAGACAACGGCTTTGGTTATTACATTGTAAACAGCAATGAGCTTATGGTAACAGAGTACACAGGTAACGAAAAAAATATAGTTATTCCGGATACCTATAACAACTATAAAGTAACATCAATAGGTCCTAACGCTTTCAGCGAAAAGGACATTGAGAGTATAACAATTCCCGATACGGTAACTGAGATTGAGGGTCATGCTTTCCAGTCATGTACAAATCTTAAGTCGGTTACACTTTCCAAAAATCTTAAAACATTAGGCAATAATGTATTTTTCCTCTGTACTTCACTTGAAGAAGTTACAGTTCCGGGTTCGGTAACAGACCTTGGTCTTTTCACTTTCCAGGGTTCGGGAGTTAAAAAAGTAACTATCGAATCAGGCAGTCTTGAAGAAATCAGAGAATATGTTTTTTATCAGTGCCCCGCCATTACAGAAATCGACATTCCTGCCAATGTAACTAAAATGTCTGAATACAGCGTTTGTGATAACGCAAACACTGTTACAATAAATGCTCCAAAGGGTTCTTACGCAGAAAACTATGTAAAAACCAACGGAAAAACCAACAAGCTTGAATTTAAAGCTGTTGAAGAATAAGTCATCCATTTTCAGCTTTTTGCTGAATAAAATACAAAATGCAAGATAAGAGGTAGATTTAATGAGCACAAAAGAGTATCCGATCGTAGAAAACGCAGAGACTTTTGAGGCAGCTTTAGCAAAAGTTAAAGAAGCTCAGAAGATTTTCGCAACCTACACACAGGAACAGGTTGACAAGATTTTCCTTGCAGCAGCATCCGCAGCTAACAAGATGAGAATCCCACTTGCTAAAATGGCTGTTGAAGAAACAGGCATGGGCGTAGCTGAAGATAAGGTTATCAAGAACCACTTCGCTTCTGAGTACATTTACAATGCTTATAAAAATGTTCAGACTTGTGGCGTTATTGAAGAAGACAAGTCATTCGGCATCAAGAAGATTGCAGAGCCAATCGGTGTAATTGCTGCCGTTATCCCAACAACAAACCCAACATCAACAGCTATCTTTAAGACACTTATCTGCTTAAAGACAAGAAACGGTATCATCATCAGCCCACACCCACGTGCTAAGAAGAGCACAATTGAGGCTGCTAAGGTTGTTCTTGAGGCTGCTGTAGCTGCAGGTGCTCCAGAGGGCATTATCAGCTGGATTGACATTCCAAGCCTTGAGCTTACAAATATGCTTATGCAGGAAGCTGATTGCATCCTTGCTACAGGTGGTCCTGGCATGGTTAAGGCTGCTTACTCATCAGGTAAGCCTGCTCTCGGCGTTGGTGCAGGTAACACTCCTGCAATTATTGACGAATCAGCAGATATTCTCCTTGCTGTAAACTCAATTATTCACTCAAAGACATTCGATAACGGTATGATTTGTGCTTCAGAGCAGTCAGTTATCGTTGAAAAGAAGATTTATTCAAAGGTTAAAAAGGAATTTAAGGCTCGTGGCTGCTATTTCCTTAACGACGAAGAGACAGAGAAGGTAAGAAAGACTATCATCATCAACGGCGCACTTAACGCTAAGATCGTTGGTCAGAAGCCTGTTACAATTGCTGCTCTTGCAGGTGTAACAGTTCCTGAAGAAACAAAGATTCTTATCGGTGAAGTTGAAAGCGTTGACATCAGCGAAGAGTTTGCACACGAGAAGCTTTCTCCTGTACTTGCTATGTACAAGGCAGAGGACTTTGAAGATGCACTTGCTAAGGCTGAACAGCTCATTGCTGACGGCGGTTACGGTCATACATCTTCCCTCTATGTTGATGCTGTTAACGATAGAGCTAAAATTGACGAGTTTGCAGGCCGTATGAAGACTTGCCGTATTCTCGTAAACACACCATCTTCACAGGGTGGTATCGGTGACCTCTACAACTTTAAGCTTAGACCATCTCTTACACTCGGCTGCGGCTCATGGGGCGGTAACTCAGTTTCAGAGAACGTAGGTATCAAGCACCTTATCAACATTAAGACAGTAGCCGAGAGGAGAGAAAATATGCTTTGGTTCAGAGCACCACAGAAGGTTTATATTAAGAGAGGCTGTATGCCTGTTGCTCTTCAGGAACTCAAGGATGTTATGGGTAAGAAGAGAGCATTTATCGTAACTGACTCATTCCTTTACAAGAATGGTTATACAAAGCCAATCACAGATAAACTTGATGAGATGGGCATTGTTTACACAACATTTGCTGATGTTGAGCCTGATCCATCACTTATCTCTGCTCAGAAGGGTGCAGAGGCTATGCGTAAGTTTGAGCCTGATGTAATCATCGCACTCGGCGGCGGTTCAGCAATGGATGCCGGTAAGATTATGTGGGTTCTCTATGAGCATCCGGAAGCTGACTTTATGGATATGGCTATGCGTTTCTGCGATATTCGTAAGAGAGTTTATACATTCCCTAAGATGGGTGAAAAAGCATACTTTATCGCTATTCCAACATCTTCAGGTACAGGTTCAGAGGTTACTCCTTTCGCAGTTATCACAGACCAGGAAACAGGCGTTAAGTACCCACTCGCTGACTATGAGCTCATGCCAAATATGGCTATCGTAGACGCTAACAATATGATGAGCGGTCCTAAGGGTCTTACAGCTGCTTCCGGTATTGATGCTGTCAGCCATGCTCTTGAGGCTTATGCTTCAATGATGGCTACAGACTTCACAGATGGTCTTGCACTCAGAGCTCTTGAAGTTATCTTTAAGTATCTCCCTGCTTGCTACGACAACGGTATGAATGAGCCTTTTGCTCGTGAGAAAGTTGCTCACGGTGCTACAATGGCAGGTATGGCATTTGCTAACGCATTCCTCGGTGTATGTCACTCAATGGCTCATAAGCTCGGTGCTTTCCACCACATTCCACATGGTATTGCCAATGCCCTTATGCTTGAGCAGGTTATCCGTTTCAACTCTGTAGAAACTCCTGCTAAGATGGGTACATTCCCACAGTATGATCATCCAAAGACACAGGCTCGTTACGCTGAAGTAGCAAGATTCCTCGGTCTTGGCGGTAAAGACGATGCTGAAAGCGTTGAGAACCTCATTAAGGCTGTCAATGACCTTAAGGCAAGAGTTGGTATTAAGAACTCAATCAAGGAGTACGGTATCGATGAAGCTGACTTCCTTGCAAGACTTGACGATATGACAGAGCAGGCATTCGACGATCAGTGCACAGGCGCTAACCCAAGATACCCACTCTTCAAGGAAATCAAGCAGATGTACCTCAATGCTTATTATGGCAACAACAGCGAGACAGTTTAATAGATAAATTATTTCGTTACTTCTCCCCCGTGGTTTCCCACGGGGGATTTTTTTAGGTTCTATTTATAAATTATGGTTTAGCGGAATGTCGGTCGGGGATTGAAATTTAGCTAACGCTAAATTATCCTCCCAAAAACAAAAAAAGTTTACTCAATTTTTTCAAAAATTGCGGGTATGGGCAGCGCCCATAAAAATCTTCCGATATAACAATTATCAGCACGCAAACAGCCACGCTGTTTGCGTGCTAAAACCAAGTTTGTTAAAACAAGCGACAGCCACTAAAAAAACTATATTTTATTAATGAAATAACGAATTTTTTTTCTAGTTGCTATCGCATTTTTAAAGGCTAACGCCATTGTGTTCAAGCCGCCGAACAGCGAGCTGTTCGGATATCGTCAGATTGCGTAAGCGGAAAGTATTTGTGGGCTTTGCCCACACCCACGGCCTTTGAAAAGGTCGACCAAACTTTTATAATTGCTTGATAAAGCTATCCGCTAAACCATAATTTAATTGTTAAATATTTATCGTTAAAAAATTGTCAATATGCACAAAACATTGTTAAGCTTTTATCAATAGTTTAGTTAATAATTTAACATAATTTTTGTTATATACGCTCAATTATGGTATTATTTTTTATTCACTCATACAAAAACAGTAAAATTATATTGTCTAATTAACCAAAGAATTTATTAAAACTTCTGTTATTTTACCTCTATACCTAAGCATAAAGTTGTTGTATAATATAACCAAAGCAAAAGAGAAATTGCTTAGTTTTTTATTGAAAGGAATGACTTTTATGAAATTTGAAACAATTCTTGCCGAAAGAAAGAATAAGGTTATATATAAAGATGGCGATAAGACCATTAAGGTTTTTGACGAATCTTTCCCAAAATCAGATATACTCAACGAGGCACTTAATCAGGCTCGTGTAGAAGAAACAGGTCTTAATATTCCGTCTTTACAGGAAGTAACTAAAATTGACGGAAAGTGGGCAATCATTTCCGATTACATCGAAGGTAAAACACTTGCTCAACTTATGGAAGAAAATCCTGAAAAGACAGACGAATATCTTGAGTTATTTGTAAATTTGCAGATGGAAGTTTTATCAAAGAAAGCTCCATTACTTAACAAACTTAAAGATAAAATGCAGCGTAAAATTTCCGAAACAGGTCTTGACGCTACAACAAGATATGAGCTTTCTACCCGTTTACACGGTATGCCTAAGCATACAAAGGTTTGCCACGGTGACTTTAACCCAAGTAACATAATTATTACTGCTGACGGCACACCGTATATTCTCGACTGGTCACATGCAACACAAGGCAACGGCTCTGCTGATGCTGCAAGAACATATCTCTTATTTAAACTTAACAAGCAGGATGAACTTGCTGAAAAGTATATTAAGTTATTCTGTGACAAGACTGATACTGCTCGCCAGTATGTACAGGAATGGTTACCGATTGTAGCTGCTTCTCAGTCAGTTAAGGGCAAAGAGGAAGAGCGTGAATTCTTACTCTCATGGGTAAATGTTTGCGATTACCAGTAATTTTAATTCATAAATTATTTAAATCTTTTTATTAATTCTCCTTACTTTCTAATTCCCAAATAAAAAATGCTCCTGTTCATAAAATAGAACAGGAGCATTTTTTTGAGGTGAACAATATGTCAAGTGTACACAAATTAATTATAAACAACTTTCAATCAGTCTGGCTATAAGTCTTGACATTGGAGGTTTATCCGGATTAATTACAATGATGGGAATGGAGAGTTTTAAAAATGCTAATAAACCTCCACTCACACCCCCTGATTTTCTATTCCCCATCGTATGGACAATACTTTTATGGTTACTTATAATTTTAATGATAAAATGGGTAATATTTGCAGCTTATTTAAATATTGGTTTAGCGGAGTGTCGGTCTAGGATTGAAATTTAGCTAACGCTAAATCATCCTCCCAAAAACAAAAAAAGTTTACTCAATTTTTTCAAAAATTGCGGGTTTGGGCAGCGCCCATAAAAATCTTCCGATATAACAATTTATTATGCACTGACAGCTTGCTGTCAGTGTGCGTAAAACAAAATTTGAAAAAAAACAGGCGGTAGCCTTTTAGAAAAGAAATCATTAACTTTTTTCATTATATAGTGAATGTCTTTTCTTTTTGCTTTCGCATTTAAAGGCATTCGCCGTTGTGTTCAAGCCGCCAAACAGCGAGCTGTTTGGCTATCGTTAGATTGCATAAACGGAAAGTATTTGTGGGCTTTGCCCACACCCACGACCTTTGAAAAGGTCGACCAAACTTTTATAATTACCTGTCGAAACAATTTGCTAAACCATAATTTATTTTAATTTTTAACATAAGAATCCACAACCACAAAAGCCACTTTTGAAGTAAATCAAAAGTGGCTTTCACTCTTATAAAATAAAACTTTAAGAAATCATATCTTTAAGTTTCTGTTCAACTGCTGCAGCATCTGCTTTACCACGGCTGTTCTTCATTACATTACCGACAAGAGCCTTAATAGCTTTTTCCTTACCGTTCTTGTAATCATCTACAGCCTTAGGATTGTTCTCTATAGCCTGTTTACAAAGTTCATTTACAGTGTTTTCATCAAGTCCTGCCATATCGCTCTCACTGATAAACTCAAGTGCGCCCTTACCTGTATCAAGCATTTTCTCAAGTGTAGCCTTAGCAAGGTTATTGCGTATCTTGCCGCTGTCAATCAATTTTACAAGCTCATTGAGTTGTTCAGGTGTTATTGATACATCAAATGTTTCCTTATCAGCCTCGGTTTCTGTTCTGCGGAAAATCTGACCGATAATAAAGTTAGATACAGACTTTGCGGATTTTACACCCTCGCAAGCCTTATCAAAGAACTCGCTGATTTTTCTGTATTTTGTAAGAAGTTGTGCATCCTTTTCAGGAATTTCAAGTTCTTCAATATATCTCTTGCATTTGTCAGAAGGAAGTTCAGGCATTTCAGCCTTTAAGCTCTCTACAACATCTCTTGGGACATTGATTGTAACAAGGTCAGGATCTCTGAAATAACGGTAATCGTGAGCGTCCTCTTTACTGCGCATTGAAGATGTAGTGTTTGTTGCATCATCATAACGGAGAGTTTCCTGCACTACTTTGCCGCCGCTCTCAATTAAATCTACCTGACGCTCATACTCATACTCCATTGCCTTTGCAATATTTGTGATTGAGTTCATATTCTTAATCTCTGTTCTTGTTCCGAGAGTTTCACTGCCCTCAGGACGAACAGAAATATTAACATCACAACGCATTGAGCCTTCCTGCATACGGCAGTCGGAAATTCCTATATAGCGCATTACCTGCTGTAATTTTTCCACATACTCCTTAGCCTCGTCAATAGAACGAATATCAGGCTCCGATACAATCTCGATAAGAGGAACACCGCCACGGTTGTAGTCGACATATGTGTCGCCGTGCTGATGAATAAGTTTTCCTGCATCTTCTTCAATATGAATATGATGAAGTCTGATTTTTCTGCCGTTTGAAAGCTCTACATAGCCGCCGATTGAAAGCGGTGCATAAAGCTGGCTGATTTGATAAGCCTTTGAAAGGTCAGGATAGCAGTAGTTCTTTCTGTCCATTTTAGAAATCTCCGCAATCTCACCGTGAGTGGCAAGACCTGCCTTGATACCGAAGTTTACAACCTCACGGTTAAGTTTTGGAAGTGTACCCGGAAGTCCGATACATACAGGACAGCAATGTGAGTTAGGTGCACCGCCAAACGCTGTTGTACATGAGCAGAAAATTTTTGTCTTTGTAGCAAGTTCAATATGGGTTTCAAAACCCGCAACTAATTCATATTTCACAGCTTAACACCCCACTTTGTATCCTTAAAGTTTTCTCCGGCAGCCTGCTGATACTTAAACGCTGCATTTAAAATTTCAGCCTCGCCAAAACTCTTGCCGATAAGCTGCATACCGATTGGCATACCGTTTGCGTTAAATCCGCACGGTACGGATACACCCGGAAGTCCTGCAATATTTACGGGTACGGTACAAATATCTGTAAGATAAGTTTCAATCGGATCAGAAACTGCGTGACCCGCCTCGAAAGCAGTCATAGGAACTGTTGGAGCAAGAATTACATCACAATGCTCAAATGCATCTGTAAATGCCTTTACAATAGTTCCACGCAAATTCTGTGCCTTTTTATAATAAGCGTCATAATAACCGGCAGAGAGTACATATGTGCCGAGAAGAATTCTTCTCTTAACTTCCTCACCAAAGCCCTCTGAACGGGTGCGGCAAATCATATCGTGAGTGCCGTTATAATGCGGTGTTTTATAACCAAAACGAATACCGTCGTATCTGCCGAGGTTTGAAGATGCCTCTGCACAGGCAATAATGTAATAAACAGGAAGAGCAAACTTAAGTGCGGGCATATCAAAATACACTATTTCTGCACCAAGTGATTCATAAACTTTTGCGGCATTGAGAACTGCCTCTTTAACATCGTCACGAATACCGTCAAGATACTCACGGGCAATACCGATTTTCATACCTTTGATGTCATTGTTGAGCTTTCCGTAAGTTGCGCCGCCGACATTACCCTTTGAAGTGCTGTCTTTTTCGTCATACTGTGAAATTGCATCAAATACAATAGACGCATCTTCAACGCTCTTTGTGATAGGTCCAATTTGGTCAAGTGAGCTTGCATAAGCGATAAGACCGTAACGGGATACACTGCCGTATGTCGGCTTAAGACCTACTATACCGCAAAAACTTGCAGGCTGACGGATAGAACCGCCTGTATCAGAACCAAGTCCGTATGCTGCAATGTTTGCGCCGACAGCGCTTGCTACGCCGCCTGATGAACCGCCGGATACATACTTTGTGTTAAACGGATTCATTGCACCGCCAAAGCATGAAGTTTCACACGAAGAGCCCATTGCAAATTCGTCCATATTTGTTTTACCGAGCATAACTGCATTTTGTGCAGAAAGATTTTCCCATACAGATGCATTATAAATCGGCTTGTAACCTTTAAGGATTTTAGAACAGCAAGTAGTTTCAATGTCCTTTGTGGAAAGGTTATCTTTCAATGTCATCGGAACACCCTCGAGCATACCGATTTCTTCGCCCTTTGCAATTTTTTCGTCAACAGTCTTTGCGGTTTCAAGCGCTGTATCGGGAGTTACATTTACATAAGCGTTAAGCTCGCCGTTTGATTTTTCTATTTCTTCAAGATAGCTTTTAGTAAGCTCCGTACACGAAACCTGCTTGGAAACAAGCATTTCGTGAATTTTTGCAATACTACCCATTTTTACACCTCTTATTCTCTGCCTCTGACAAGGAAATGTGACTCTGCCTGTTCAGGGGCATTTTTCAAAATTTCCTCGCTGTCATATGACTCAACCACAACATCCTCACGAAATACATTTGAAAGGTTGTTTATGTTGTCAAAGCTCTCACCGCTTGTGGGAGCATTATTGATTGTATCGGCAAAATCTATAATTTCCTGCATTGACTGTGTAAGGCTGTCAAGCTCCTCTTCGGGAACGAACAGCTTTGAAAGCAACGCAATGTTTTCAACATCTTCTCTTGTTACCATAAAAACCATCCTTTGTATAAACAGAATCAGGGCAAGTTATAAAAACAACTCGCCCTTTGAGTATATATGAAGTTATCTTAATTTAATGTGAACTTCACGAAGCTGCTGCTCTGTTACCTCTCCAGGTGAACCGAGGAGAAGATCCTGAGCGTTTGAGTTCATTGGGAAAGCAATAACCTCTCTGATGTTCTCTTCTTCAGTAATGAGCATAATCATTCTGTCAACGCCAGGAGCCATACCTGCATGAGGCGGAGCACCGTACTGGAATGCGTTGTAGAGAGCAGAGAACTTAGATTTAAGCTCATCTTCGGTATATCCTGCAATCTCAAATGCCTTAATCATAATGTCAAGGTCGTGGTTACGAACAGCACCTGATGAAAGCTCAACACCGTTACATACGATGTCATACTGATAAGCAAGAATATCATCGGGGTTCTTATGAAGCAAGCTGTCCATACCGCCCTGTGGCATGGAGAATGGGTTGTGTGTAAATATTACCTGACCTGTGGTTTCGTCATGCTCATACATTGGGAAGTCAACGATAAAGCACATCTCAAACTTTGACTTGTCAATAAGGTCAAGACGGGTAGCAACCTCTGTACGAATCTGACCTGCAAGCTTTGGAGCGTCTTTTTCTGTATCTGCGATAAAGTAAATAACATCGCCTGCGTTAGAATTATTACGCTTAATAAGCTCCTCTCTGTCGCCCTCTTTAAGAAACTTATCGATAGGACCGTCAAAAGTCATATCATCTCTTACCTTAACATAACCGAGGCCCTTCATTCCGATAGAAAGTGCAAACTCTTCCATCTTCTTGAACCAGCTCTTTGACTGCTTTGCGGCACCCGGTACATTAATTGAACGAACAGTCTTTTTGAGGAACGGCTTAAAGTCAGTTTCCTCAAACATATCGCTAATCTCCACTATAACAAGCGGGTTACGGAGATCAGGCTTGTCTGTACCGTACTTTAACATACTTTCAGCGTATGGAATACGGACAAACGGAGGCTTTGAAACCTCTTTATCTGTAAACTTAGTGAATGTTTCGTAAAGAACTTCTTCTGCAACCGCAAATACATCTTCCTGTGTGGCAAAAGCCATTTCAAAGTCAAGCTGATAGAACTCGCCCGGCGAACGGTCTGCTCTTGCATCCTCATCTCTGAAACAAGGTGCAATCTGGAAGTATCTGTCAAAACCGGAAACCATAAGGAGCTGTTTGAAAATCTGCGGAGCCTGCGGAAGAGCATAGAATTTGCCCTTGTGCTTACGGCTCGGAATAAGATAATCTCTTGCTCCTTCCGGTGATGAAGTTGAAAGAATCGGTGTCTGAATTTCATTAAATCCCATCTCGTTCATTTTTGCACGGAGGAATGTTATAATCTGTGAACGGAGCATAATGTTATTATGCACCTTCTGATTACGAAGGTCGAGGAAACGATACTTTAAGCGTACCTCCTCCGAAGTATTGGTAGAAGTGGCAACTTCAAACGGAAGTGCGTTTTTACATTTGCCGAGAACAGTAATGTCATCTGTGTGTACCTCAACATAACCGGTAGCAATCTTAGAGTTGATAGTTTCTTCATCTCTCTTTACTACCTTACCGCTCAATGTTACGGTACATTCTTTGTTAATACCCTTAAGTAACTCGTCATTGTGAACTACTACCTGAAGAACACCGTACTGATCACGAATGTCAAGGAACATTACGCCGCCGTGGTCACGGATATTTTCAACCCAGCCTGCTACACGAACTTCCTGTCCGATATTTTCTTCTCTTAACTCACCGCAAGTTACGGTGCGATACTGATTAGCTTTTATCATATATCTACAGTTCCTTTCACTGATATTGTGCTAAATTGCCTATTCTTTTGTATTATACCACAATTTGCCTAAGCAATCAATATTTTAAATGATTTTTATTTCAAAAATTCTATCTTTTTCAGACAATGCCGCACAAATAATGTGCGGCACCGTTTATTCAACACTCTTAAGGCTTTCAACCATATTTACTTTTTTAATCTTAAATCCCATTGCAAAATTCACAATCAAAGCAAATGCAAATGTCAGCAAAGCCGCAAAAACGAATGATGTAGGCAAAATATCTCTGCCAAACATTACATTGTCAACCTCAACGGTCTGAATAATAAATCTTGTAAGGAAAATACCGAGAACAAGTCCCGAAAGAATACCTCCGAGAGTAAGCACGATATTTTCTTTATAAATAACGCTTGAGGTTTCTCTGCTGTAGAATCCGAGCACCTTAAAAGTTGCGATTTCACGCACACGCTCGGCAATGTTAATATTTGTAAGATTATAAAGCACTACAAACGCAAGTGCCGCTGCACAAATAATCATAACAAGCACAACCATATTAAGCGAATTGAGCATATCTTCAATTTCACCCATACCTGATGAAAGATAGGTTACACCCGCTACTTTATCATTCGTCAGCATTTTTTCACCGAACGCAGTCTGTTCGTCAGGATTTTTCAGTACAACCTGTGCCATATTAAACTGCGGTTCTTCTCCGAATTTTTCACTGTAAAGTTTAGGAGAAATAAACACATAATTCTTTATATACTGTTCATAAATTCCGCCTACTGTAAGTTCTGCGGTTTTATCATCAACAGTTACACTTACGGTATCACCGACTTTGGCAGACAATTCGGTCGCCATTTTTTCATTTATCATTACGGAATCATCGGTAATATCAAGGTGCTTTTTGTCGCCCCTTGTTCTAAGTTCTGTAACCTCCGAAAATCTCTGCGGATCTTCCATTACCGTAAGATAAGTGCTTTCATCTTTTACAACATTATTTTTCTTTACAACAACTTCCTGCTGACCTGCAAGTATAATTGACGCTGCGTCGCCCGTATTGTTTATTGCATTTTTCAGATAATCAAGCTGTTCGGCAGTTCCGCCTTCTTTAGGAATAACAACCGTATTATATTTGAATATTTCGCTAAACTGTGTATCGGTAAGCGGAATAAAGCTGTTTTTAAGTCCGAATGCCGCAACTATCAAAGCCGTGCAGCCTGCAATGCCTATGATTGTCATAAACATTCTTGATTTATATCTGAAAATATTTCTTGTAGTCAGCTTTGCGGAAAAATTCATATGTTTCCATATCGGAGTAATTCTCTCAAGAAGTATCCTCTTGCCTGCTTTCGGAGTTTTAGGTCTTAGAATTTTTGCACAGCTCTGGCTTAATTCTCTTACACATACTATTACAGAAACAAGCAATGTACAAAGTACGGCGGCAAGCGTACCGAGTATAATACTCTGTGCATCAGGTACAATGCTGATGTCAGGCATATAATACATAATCTGATATGCATTATAAATAATATACGGCAGTGTATTTATGCCTATTAATACACCTACGGTACAACCGATTACACCTGCAAAAACAGCATAAATCGCAAATTTCATTATTATGCTTAAGTTATTGTAGCCGAGCGCTTTTAATATTCCGATTTCTTTACGCTTTTCCTCTACAAGTCTTGACATTGTGGTTACACAAACCAAAACCGCAACGAGTAAAAAGAACATCGGGAATACTGATGCCACTGCACCGAGTCGCTCAACATTCTGCGCAAAGGTTGAATAACCCGGATTATCCGACCTGTCAAACACATACCACTCGGGATCTGCTATAGCGTCTATTTCTTCCTGTGCGTCGGCAATTTTTTGTTCCGCCTCTTTAAATTTATCATCAGCCTCGGCTTTTGAATCATTGTATTCTTTCCAACCGTCATCAAGCTTTTGTCTGCCGCTTATTTTCTGCTCCTCAAGTTCGGACTTTCCGTTGTCATATTTTTCCTGTGCTGTCGCAAGTTCGGTTTCAGCCTGCGATATTTGAGCTTGTCCCTCTGTTTTTTTACTTTCAAGCTGTGCTTGTCCGTCCGCAATCTGCTGTTCTGCACTCTGAATTTGAGCAAGTGCATAGTCAAGCTGTGCCTGTCCTTCCGCTTTTTGTGTTTCAAGCTCTTGTTTTCCGTTGTTCAGCTGTTGTTCTGCCGTATCAAGCTGTTCTTGCGCCATAGCAAGTTTTGTTTCACAATCTGCTAAAACTGCCTGAACCTGTGTAAGCTGTTCCTGCAATACAGCAAGAGCGGTTTCGTCCTCTGTAACCTCAATTTGCGCCTGTAAAGCCTCAATCTGTGATTTGCAAGTTGCTATTGCGGTTTCAAGCTGTGGCTTTTGATTGTTTTCAAATTCACTTTTTGCGGTATTGAATTCATCTTCTTTTTCGGCAAGAGTTTCTTCCGCTATGCTGATTTTTGAATTATATTCTTCAACACCTGCATTATATTCGGCTTTTGCACTGTCAAGTTCCGCCTGCGCAGAAGAAAGTTCGCTTTCACCTGCCGCAATGCCGTTTTCATATTCTTCTTTAGCAGTTTCAAGCTGACTTTTTCCGTCATCTATCTGCTTTTTGGCTGTGTCAAGTTGCGATTGTGCATCTGAAATCTTATCTGTATATTCTTTTTCCGAATTATCTAAAGTTGTTTTTGCATCATCAAGTTTTGTAAGAGCCTCGGATTTTTCGGTTTCATAATCGTTTTTACTGTCCTCAAGTTCCTGTTTTGCTTTGCCTATAACATCTTTATCAAATGCCTCACAGCGTAAATCGGCGGTATTTTCAAGAACAGTTGTAAATCTTTCAATGTCTTTTTCGTATTCGTCATCAAAGACTGAACCGTCGCCGTCAGAAAAAGCGGTTTTCACATACATTTCCGTATATCTTTCGGTTACAAAATCATCCTGATAAATATACATAAATGCTGCAATATTGCCGTTGCCGATTGTAGTTGAACCACGCTGATACGAAATATACATAGGTGATTCCACTTTACCGACGACGGTATATTCAAGCGTATCTACCATATCAAGTGCATTGGATTCTCCGCTTTCACTTCCAAATACAACCTTGTCGCCGATTTTATAATCACTGCTGCCGACACTGCCGTATTCAACAAGGATTTCACCCTTTTTCTCGGGTAGTCTTCCCTCTTTTATGTTTAATGTATTAAGAGTTTTATTATTGTTATAACTTTTAGGTGCAGCGATTACTCTTATAACCTTGCCGTTACCGCCGTTTCCGTTTGATTTTAAAACAAGGTCGGCAAAATACGACGGCATAACATCGGTTACATTGTCAAGATTTTCAACCGCTTTTACATCATCTTTATCAAATCCGACAGTAGATACAAGCCTGTAATCCATAAGATCGGATTGAGAATAATACTCGTCTGCCATATTGTACATTGACGGAACCGTAGCTTTGATTCCGGCAAAAAATCCAACACCGAGTGCAATAATCGCAAGTATAGAAATAAACCTTGCTTTAGAATTTGCAATTTCTCTGAAAGTATTTTTTAACAGGGTTTTAGTCAATGTCCTCTCCCCTTTCGCAGAAAATATGAATTACCATTCGATTTCTTCAACATTTTTAGGTTCATCATTGTGAACATCCATAATTACCCTGCCGCTTCTCATCTTTATAATATGATCTGCCATTGGGGTAATTGCTGAATTGTGGGTTATGAGAACTACCGTCATATTTTCTTTTCGGCAGGTTTCCTGCAAAAGTTTTAAAATCTGTCTGCCCGTGTTATAGTCAAGAGCACCCGTCGGCTCATCGCAAAGTAAAAGTTTAGGTCGCTTGGCAAGTGCTCTTGCAATAGAAACTCTCTGCTGTTCACCGCCCGAAAGTTGAGCGGGAAAGTTTGCACTGCGCTGTGAAAGTCCGACGCTTTCAAGCGCCTCTGTACTGTCCATCGGATTTTTACTTATCTGCGTTGCAAGCTCTACATTTTCTTTTGCGGTAAGGTTAGGCACAAGGTTATAAAACTGAAATACAAAACCAATGTCAAACCGTCTGTATTCAATAAGCTGTTTGTCTTTCAGCTTGCTTATATCTCTGCCGCCGACAATAATACTGCCTTTTGTACAGGTATCCATTCCGCCGAGAATATTAAGTACGGTTGTCTTGCCTGCACCCGATGCACCGACTACCACGCAAAACTCGCCCTGCTCTATATTAAAAGAAACACCCTCGACAGCGTTAATAGTCACTTCGCCCATTTTATATATTTTGTAAACATCTTTAAATTCAACAAGGCTCATAATATCCTCCCGTAACGGTAAATTTTCTTTGCTTTTTAAAGTGCTGAATATACAGAATAAACCTGCTTATAATACAATATTATAGCACTTTTTACACCTCTTATCAATATACAAATACAGTGTTGATGTCGAATAAACCACAATATGACAAAACCGACCAAATTAATTGGCAATTGGCTTGACGAGGGTAAAAAATTATGCTAAAATACTAACGAACATAGGTTATTGCAGTGTAGATTGTTTGGTAATTACAACTCACCGCAAATTCTGATACTATGTAATTTAAGAAACAGAAAGGTTGATACTGAAATGGCAAAGATTGATTTAACTAAGTATGGTATTACCGGTACTACTGAAATTATCCACAATCCTTCCTATGACGAACTCTTTAACGAGGAAACAAAGGCTGATTTGGAAGGCTATGAGGTTGGACAGGAAACTGAGCTTGGCGCAGTTAATGTTATGACTGGTATTTACACAGGCCGTTCACCTAAAGATAAGTTCATCGTTATGGACGAGAATTCAAAGGACACTGTATGGTGGACTTCTGACGAATACAAGAACGACAACCATCCTGCAACACAGGAAGCTTGGGAAGCTGTAAAAGCGCTTGCTAAGAAAGAGCTTTCAAACAAGAAGCTTTATGTTGTAGATGCATTCTGCGGCGCTAACCACGATACAAGAATGGCAGTTCGTTTCATCGTTGAGGTTGCTTGGCAGGCTCACTTTGTAACAAATATGTTCATCAAGCCATCTGCTGAAGAGCTTGAGAACTTTGAGCCTGATTTCGTTGTTTACAACGCATCAAAGGCTAAGGTTGAGAACTACAAGGAGCTCGGTCTTAACTCTGAAACAGCTGTAATGTTCAACATCACAAGCCGTGAGCAGGTTATCGTAAACACATGGTACGGCGGCGAGATGAAGAAGGGTATGTTCTCAATGATGAACTACTACCTCCCACTTAAGGGTATTGCTTCAATGCACTGTTCAGCTAACACAGATAAGAACGGCGAGAACACCGCTATCTTCTTCGGTCTTTCAGGTACAGGTAAAACTACACTTTCAACAGATCCTAAAAGACTTCTCATCGGTGATGACGAGCACGGTTGGGACGACAACGGTGTATTTAACTTCGAGGGCGGCTGCTATGCTAAGGTTATTAACCTTGACAAAGAGTCAGAGCCTGACATCTACAACGCAATCAGAAGAGATGCTCTTCTTGAGAACGTAACAGTAGATAAGGACGGTAAAATTGACTTTAACGACAAGACAGTTACAGAGAACACTCGTGTATCTTACCCAATCAACCACATTGAGAACATTGTTCGTCCTGTATCTTCAGCTCCTGCTGCTAAGAATGTAATCTTCCTTTCAGCAGATGCTTTCGGTGTACTTCCGCCTGTATCAATCCTTACTCCTGAGCAGACAAAGTACTACTTCCTCTCAGGCTTTACAGCTAAGCTCGCAGGTACAGAGCGTGGCATTACAGAGCCAACTCCAACATTCTCTGCTTGCTTCGGTCAGGCTTTCCTTGAGCTTCACCCAACAAAGTATGCTGAAGAGCTCGTTAAGAAGATGGAAAAGAGCGGTGCTAAAGCTTACCTCGTAAACACAGGTTGGAACGGCACAGGCAAGCGTATCTCTATTAAGGATACAAGAGGTATCATCGACGCTATTCTCGACGGTTCTATCACAAAGGCTCCTACAAAGACAATCCCTCACTTCAACTTTGAAGTTCCTACAGAGCTTCCGGGTGTTGATCCTGCAATTCTCGACCCACGTGACACATATACAAATGTTGCTGATTGGGAAGCAAAGGCACAGGATCTTGCAGCTCGTTTTGTTAAGAACTTTGCTAAGTACGAAGGCAACGAGGCAGGTAAGGCTCTCGTAGAGGCAGGCCCTAAGGCTTAATCTTTGTATTAATTTTAGTACAAGCTAACTAAATAAATTTAAGGGTGCTTTCCATACGGACAGCACCCTTTTTGTTAATAATTAATTATACTGTACTAAATAATTTTTTTCATAAAATAACGAATATGATTTAAAGGACAATCCTCAAGCTTTCCAAACACATCATACCCTACTTTCAGATAAAATTCTTTAGCTTGAAAATCGAATGTATCCAAATGAATCAGATGTGCGTCTTTTATTCTTGCCTCGTTCTCTACACTAATCAGTAGCTGTGTGCCAATATTTTTGTTACGATATTTTTCATCAACCCAAAGAGTATCAATATAAACGCAGCCCCAACAGTACATACGGGCAATAATACCTGCAATAATTTTGCCTTTATATTCAACTTTTTTGCTTAAGTCAATAAACAACTCATTTTGCTTAGCTGGAACTTTACTTAAATTATATTCAACTAATCTGTCTACTACATAATCCTGTTCATCTTTATTCATTTTTAGAATATTTATATTCACTTTAAACCCCCGCCACCTTCAAAATTATTATCTATAAATTCCACATAGGTCTTGCGATTGCTATTAAACAGCATAGATTTATCCCCGTACTTTTAATAAAAATCAAGAAATAGAATTAATAAAAACAACTGCCGCACCGATCATCATAATTGCGAATACAACAACCGCAACTATCATTGAAATATTATTACTCAATGCGTTTAAATCCAAACTGTTAGACGAATTAGACTTTTTATTGGGGGCAAGCACCGGAATGTGACATTTCTTTGCCCATACAATCAGTGAATTGTAATTATCACACCAATTAGAAACACCTACAAGTTTTTTGCCGTTGACATAAATTTTAGCGGTTTTAATCCTGCTCACCTTTATGTAATTAATCTGATCATAATGATATGGTTCATCTTTATAATAAAGATAGCTCGTCTGTACACTCGGGCATTTTTTTAGTTTTAAACATATAAGTAAAGCTATAGCAAAAAATATTGCAGTGCTCAATATGCTTATTATCAGAATTTGAACAGTACTTAAAGTAAAAGGCGTATGATTAACGGAAGAAGTAATCGCCTCTCGTATCAAAATTTTTGCTACAGGAATCAAGCCGATAACTATAATTGGTATAATAACGAAAAATGCGTTAAAATCATAGTTCAAATCAAATTTCGTATTAAAAACGGCTTTTTCAATGGCGGCATTTTCTTCATTTTGCCGCCTTACACCAAAATACTCAAGCTCTTCTTTGGCATAGTTATTTAAATCATTAACAATTGGCATAGTGTTTCCCCTTTTTTAATTCTTTATTATTACCATAGCGGTTGCTACACCGCCGTCCTGCATCATTTTTGCAAAATAATCCGTTTTATCGGTAGTTATAGCTGAATGTTCAATAAATTTATTTAAAAAATCATCAAGTGCAGAAATATCTTGCATAAATCCGATTTCTATCGCCCAGCAAATGCTAAAAGCATAACGATATGCGTCCTCATTTTTCATCTGACAAATCTGTCGTGCAAGCGACGCTGTTAATCTTTGTTCTTCTCGACCAAACAAAGCATCAATACTTACACCAAGTGCCTGCGATATATCGGGCAATAATTCGGCGTCAGGTGTACCGCCTCTCTCCCACTTCGACACCGCTTGCGTTGTAACTCCCAAAAGCTGGCCGAGTTGTTCTTGCGTAAGTCCTTTTTGAGTACGATATTTTTTTATTTGCTTGCCGATAACACTCATTTGTAAACTCTCCGTTGATTTTCTGTTTTTATATTATCACAAGCAAAGAGAATTTGCAAGGTTTGGTAAACATTAAAGTAACACAAATACAAAAGGGTGCTCCTTGCACGGTAACACCCTTTTGTATCTCTGTTATTGCTATTTTAAATTTTTATCTATAAATTCGATATAAGGTTTTCTATTATAAACACTGTTATAATTATTTTTATACCATTCATATTCTTCTTTTAAACCAACTTCGAGTGGAATTGTTGTTGGCATAAGTTCATTTTGTTTTTTAACATCAAGAATATATTCATAATCATAAAAGCAAAAATAATCTCTCTGTTGAACAGATTTATCTACTTCTACAAATTCAGGTATTTTTCCTACTGCTTTATAACAAAGTTTAACCCATTCCTTAACAGTAATTATATCACTGTTTCCGACATTGTATATATGATTGTCAGGTTTCTTTTTAATAATTAATTCTATAAATTTACATAAATCAGATACATTATAAAACTGTAACTTCATATCACCGTTTTGCGGAATATAAAACTTTCTGCCTTTTTCGGCACAGTCAAAAGGAAATGCTTCACGGTAAAGGTTTTCATAAATTCCATAAAAATATGGAGGTCTTAAAATATATGCATTAGTGCAATGTTCAAGTAAGTAGTTCTCTGCCATTAATTTATTAACACCGTAATCACCCCATACAGAATTTTTACCACAAGTTTGTTCCTCTGTAAAAGGCTGACTGTTAGTTTCAGGATATACTGCGCTTGAACTTATGAAAATATAATCATCAAATGTAACACCGGAATTCAGCAAACTTTCTATGTGAGCCTTATTATAAGCTGTAACATCAATAATTAAATCAAAATGTTTATCTTTTAACAAGTTTTTTAAATTCATTCTGTCACAGTTAATCAGATGAACTCCGTCTAATTGCGCTCTGCTGTTTCTGTTAATAACATACACTTCATTATTTCTTTTGAGAAAATATTCCGCAGTAAATTTACTAACAAATGTTGTTCCGCCGGAAACAAGAATTTTCATAGTAACAACTCCCTTTTGAATATTATAAAATGCATAACACACCTTACACTTTTAATTATACTTTACACGCAAATTTTTTGTCAACTGAAAACTTGAAAAATGCAATTACCTCAATTATAATAATTACATAACATTATAATTGAGGTAATTATGAAAACTAAAAAACGAAAAACCACAAAAATCACTGTACCTACCGCACTTGCTTTGATATGCTGTTTTGCGGTGATTTTAATTATAAACAATCAGCCGACAGAAAATACTGCAAAAGACGAAATTATCTCCCTTAAAGATATTCCCGATTATTCAGGTTCTGCTTTTATAGAAATAAACGGCAACGAACCGTATTTCAGTGATGACGATTACACAACATCATCATTTGAATACTATGCGGATTTAGACGAATTAGGAAGATGCGGCACAGCCTATGCCTGCGTTGGTACAGATATAATGCCGACAGAAGAGAGAGGTCAGATAGGCAGAATTAAACCGTCAGGCTGGCAAACAGTAAAATATGACTTTATTGACGGAAAATATCTGTACAATCGCTGTCACCTTATCGCCTATCAGCTTACGGGCGAAAATGCAAATGAAAAGAATTTGATAACAGGAACAAGATACCTAAATGTAACGGGTATGCTGCCCTTTGAAAATATGGTTGCAAATTATGTAAAAACAACCGGTAATCACGCACTTTACCGTGTAACTCCTGTTTTTGAAAATGACAACCTTGTTGCCAAAGGAGTATTAATTGAGGCAAAATCCGTTGAAGATAAAGGCGAGGGTGTAACATTGTGTGTATACTGCTACAATGTTCAGCCAAATGTAACTATCGACTATAAGACAGGTAAAAGTGAATATAACGAAAATGAATACTAAATAAATTCCCGCAATGCATTAATCTGCATTACGGGAATTTTTCGTATTACGATCTTTTACATAATTATATAGCTGTCAAAATATTTTTCTTGAAATTTAATCTGCCGCATAATTTTTTCTTTAGTAAAAGAAATGTTTTCAGGTGTAACAATCCATTTTTCTTCTATATAATCATTACGATGAACAATCACAATTACTTTTCCTTTAAATGATTTAAGCGGATAATTCAAGCCTAAAATATAAGAGTTCTGCTCCTCATCATCCGGTGCAATTACACCGGGTACATAACCGTAATTAACAGAACAGTGAATATCTTTACATATTTTGCTTTTTAAAAATATTTATCTTCTTTTATATATGACAATTTCAGGATTTGAACAATTTTCACCGTACTCGCTTACAAGAATAAAATCCAATCCGGCAACCAAACCAAAACATCTTGTAATAGAGCCATAACAAATAATATTTATATCAAATTTATCTAAAACATTTATATAAAACTTAATAA
>ERZ773208.39-NODE-39-length-115017-cov-8.098032_pt1 | contig 115017 bp, 127 predicted proteins | sample MGYA00581006_ERZ773208 | MGnify/ENA primary metagenome ERZ773208 (study PRJEB29015, sample SAMEA2737793) | human gut metagenome | biome: human gut; feature: human-associated habitat; material: faeces | place: China | collected 2012 ... | reverse complement strand
CCAACGTTGGATTATCCAATGTTGGATTTTCCAATGTAGGTAAATCCGATACAGGTGGCTGCGGCTGCTCGTAAATGATATAGTCTGCGCCCCGCAAGCGTCCTTTCTCGTCGCGTTCGCGGCTGCGGACGATATACCCGGCTTTTTCAAGCTCTCGTACCGCTTCGCGTATCGCGTCGATTTTCTCCCGGTTGATGCGGGACAGCCCTGCAAGGGTATAGTCCCAGTTGTCCGGCAGGGACAGCATTTGCGAAAGCAGCCCCTTTGCTTTCAAGGTCAAGCCCCTGTTGCGTAGATGGTGGTTGCTCATTACGGTATAGCCACGGTTTCGCTCCACACGGAAAACTGCCATTGTTCATCACTCCTTTGCTGTGGTTTTGTTACGCAGTAGAAGCGCGTTTTTAAGGGAAAAGGTATAAACACCTTACCCCGTCAAAGTCGCGTCCCAAAAGCCGCTTGCTGCAAGGCTTTTTCCTGCTCTACTGCGTAACATGAGGGCATGAAAAAAGCGGCGTTTCTGTTCTCCCTGTGTGGGATTGAGAAACGCCGCCTGTGCGTGTCATTATTCAGTTGAAGCACATTACCTGCTTGTCCGCTGTACGAAAAACCTTGATTTTACTGTGTTTTAAGAAGTAACGCTATCTAACTTCATTATTTGACAGGCCGGATTGGAATCGGCTCATGGGATTGGTAGATGAGGGCAGAGTCGGCACGATCATTGTAAAGGATATGAGCCGTCTGGGACGCGATTATCTGAAGGTCGGTATGTACACGGAAATGATATTTCCCAATGCCGACATTCGTTTCATCGCTATCAACAACGGCGTAGACAGTGCCAATCAGTCGGAAAACGACATGACTCCGTTCATCAATATTTTTAACGAATTTTACGCCAAAGACACCAGTCGCAAGATACGCGCAGTGTTCAAGGCAAAGGGGCAGTCCGGCAAGCCGCTGAGTACGAATCCTCCATACGGATATGTGAAAGACCCGGAAGATAAAACGCACTGGCTCGTGGACGAAGAAGCCGCAGAGGTGGTTCGAGAGATATTTCGGCTGTGCATCCAAGGCTATGGCGTATCGGAAATAGCAAAGGAGATCACAAAACAGCATATCTTGAATCCGACTGCGTATGCCAAAGCCGGTGGTCGTTCTGTTCCGGACAACAGGGGAGGCGATAACGATTACACTTGGCGGGGCAGCACGGTTTCCCATATGCTTTCCCGCCCGGAGTATCTCGGACACACGGTCAATTTCAAGACCTACCGCAAGTCCTATAAGCAGAAAAAGCAGTTGAAGCGAGACCCTTCGGAATGGCAGATTTTTGAGAATACCCACGAAGCCATCGTTGACCGTGAAACCTACGACATCGTGCAGCGCATCCGCAACGGCAGGCGCAGGCGTATACCCATGGGTGAGATGCCGCTACTTTCGGGTATGGTATTCTGCGCCGACTGCGGAGCAAAGCTGTATCAGGTACGCTCCACAAAATTTCGCCCGGGGCAGGAGTACATGGTGTGCGCCACCTATCGCAAAAAGGGCAAAGACCAATGCAACTCACACCAGATACGCAATTCCGTCATTGAAGAGTTTCTGTTAGACGGCATCCGCAGCATGACCGCTTATGTGCGTGAGCATGAGGATGAATTCGTAGAGATGGTCACCAAGTTATCCAAAGCGGAAACCGAAAAAGCACTCCGGGATAAAAAACGGGAGCTGGAGCAGGCAGAGACACGGGTACACAAACTCGACACCATCATTCAACGGCTTTACGAGGATAATGTTGAGGGCAAGATATCTAATGAGCGTTTTGCCAAGATGGCCGAAAACTATGAGTCGGAGCAGAAATCGCTGGAAAGACGCATCATAGAACTTCGCAGCAGCATTGCAACTCAAAAGGAGAACTGCATAAATGTAAACAGCTTTGTTGCTCTTGTGCGTAAGCACACGGACATACAAGAGTTGAATGCAGAAGTCATCCGAGAATTTGTGGAACGTGTTGAGGTGTTTCAGCCTGCGCGAGTCGGTGGCAGAAAGGTTCAACGACTGCGAATCGTCTGGAATTGTATTGGTGAATTCACACCGCCACAGCCCTAAATGGGCAGAAAAACAGCATAGCCGCATAATACGACTATGCCGATTTTTTCGGGGATTATAAAATCCCTAAGTTGTACCGCCTTTCGGCGGCTTATTTCTGCCGCTCTGACCTGTATACAGATGGTGAGTCTGAAATGTTGCGGAGATGAAGAAAATTTTTATAAAAAAAATCCGGCGGTTTCACACCGCCGGATTTTTCCTCACATTAAACTCACAGACAGGGGGCTTATTTCTGCAGATCTTCGCCGCGGATGTACTTGCCGAGGGGCTTCCACAGGATCCAGCCAATGACCGCGCAGAGCAGCATGTCGAGAACCATGTAGCTGCCGTTGTAGAGCGCGGAGTAGAACCACGGAGTGGTCATGGTCATGCCGAAGAAGGTCTCAGGCATGTACTCGCCCCATACGAACACGCCGGTGAGGTAGTGCACGAGGAAGCGCGCAAAGCCGCCGACGAGAATGCCGTAGTAGAAGCCGTAGTGGTTCTTGTGGAAAAGTCCCGCAAGACCAAGCACGGAGAAGGCGAGAATGTAGTCGCCGACCATGGACTGCCAGCCCCATGCATATGCGCCGTCAAGCAGGAGCTGAAGGACGCTGTATACTATGCTTGCCAGCATACCGGGGCCGAAGCCCCAGCGGGCGCAGTACAGGAATATCGGCAGCATACCGATGGTGATGGAACCGCCCTGCGGCAGCTCGAAGAACTTGAGATAGCCCAGCACTTGCGCCAGAGCGACCATGATGGCACCCTCGCAGAGCGCGCGGAGCTTGAGATGAGATTTGGTTTTCATGTTTCTTTCCTCCTAAATTGCGATTTTGTAATTTGGGGAAGCAGAATATGAAAAACCGCAGGTCCTTAAAATAAGAACCTGCGGAAAATTGCAATACTCTGATTCCTACGCCGGCATTATCCGGATCAGGTTCCAGGGTCCGGAGCCTCCATTGACTCCATCTCAGCCGGAAATATCCAGCCCCCCTTGTTAAATTACAATGCGAGTATATAGCTGCCGCCGAAATTTGTCAAGAAAAAAGTTTACTTCAGCAGCTCGGCCTTGTCGATGATGAACTGACGCAGCCATTCTCCGGCCTCGTCGTTTTTCAGCGCGAAGTCGATTATCGCTTCGAGGTAGCCCTTGAGGTTGCCGGTGTCGTAGCGTCTGCCCTCAAAATCGACGGCGCACATCGGCTCGTGGCGGCACAGCTCCTTCATGCCGTCGGTGAGCTGTATCTCGTTGTTGCGGCCGGGAGCGGTGTGCTCCAGAATGTCGAATATCGCGGGGGTAAGCACGTAGCGGCCGAGGATGGCGAAGTTCGAGAACTTCTCCTCAAGCGTCGGCTTCTCGTTCATGTCGCCGATCTTGTACACGCGCTCGGAGAGCTGCTCGATGAGCTTGACGGAGGAGTACTTCGTGATAAGCTCGTCCGGCACCTCACGCACCGCAACGGCGCTGCAGCTGTTGGCCTCGGCGGCCTCGACAAGCTGCTTGAGAACGGGCTTCTCGCTGAGCATGATATCGTCGCCGAGGAGCACCGCGAACGGCTCGTTGCCGACGAAGCTCTTCGCGCGCCATACGGCGTGGCCGAGACCCTTCGTCTCCTTCTGGCGCAGGAAGAACACGTCCGCCATGTCCGCGACTGCGCGGACGGTCGCGGCCTCGTCGCTCTTGCCGTCATGGATCAGGCGCTCCTCAAGGTCGGGCGCGTAGTCGAAATAGTCCTCGATGGGGTTCTTGCCGCGGTTGGTGATTATGAGTATCTCCTCAACGCCCGCGGCCACCGCCTCCTCGACGATGTACTGAATGACCGGCTTATCAACCAGCGGAAGCATTTCCTTCGGGATACTCTTGGTGTTCGGGAGCAGGCGCGTACCAAGACCGGCGGCGGGGATTATCGCTTTTCTGACCTTCATATACGTCTCCTTTCGTTTCTTGCCTATGGTTTAGTCATTTAGTTTTATTGTAAATTCCCTGAAGAATTTCAGCCCGGGGAGGTAGTACATCATCGGCAGGCCGATGACGAACAGCACCGCGGCCTCGCCGAGCCCGACCTGCGCGGCATTGAGCCCGAAGGCGGCGGGGTGGGAGAATATGTTGAGGCCGTTATAAGCGCTCGTTATCACCGCGCCGACGACGACGGCGTTGAACAGCACCGGCATCAGGCAGGCCAGAATTTTCCTGCCCAGATCATGACCGCGGCGGCCTATCCCGGCGGTTATCAGCGCGGCGGCCAGCGTTGCGAGCGAGCCGAAAACTATGTCGAATATGTTGCCTGTGAGCAGGTTTGCGATGATGCAGCCGCCGAACAGCCCCCACGCGGTGCAGGGCATGAAAAACGGCAGTATGCACAGCGCCTCGGATACGCGGAACTGTACCGCGCCGTAGCTTATCGGGGCGAGAATCATTGTTAGCACGGCGTAGCATGCGCCGACGACCGCGGCTGTTGCAAGTTTAAGTGTTGCTGTTTTCTTCATTAGAATCCTCCGAGTTTTTTGCCATGCGCGCCGCCGTCTCTTCACGGCGGTGCAGAGAAAATTCGCAGCCGCAGTAGAGCTGCCTGTAAAGTCCGTATTTTTCACTGAGTTCTATCGAGCGGTTTTCGCCGTCGCGCTTCTTGAAGTCCGACGGCAGCCAGCTCACGCCGACGGCGCGGCCTATCTCCTCGCCGATGCCGTTTATGAGCACCGCGTCCTTATGGCGCGACAGCGTCAGCGTCGTGCAGAAATAGTCGAATTGATAGTGCTTGGCGAGGCGCGCCGTTTCCAGCAGGCGCAGCCTGAAGCACTCGGCGCAGCGCTTGCCGCCCTCCGGCTCGTTCTCAAGCCCCTTTATGCGCGCGTAATAGTCGGCGCTCTTCCATGGCTCGGCCAGCACGCTGACCTTGTCCGCCAAGCCCATGCTCTCGATGAGCTGCACCTGAGTCTTGAACCGGCGGTCAAATTCCTCCTTCGGATAGATATTGGGGTTGTACCACAGCAGCGTCACGTCGAAATACTGTGTGAGATATTCCAGCACCGAGCTGGAGCAGGGGCCGCAGCAGCTGTGCAGCAGCACCCGCGGCATTCTTTTGCCGCGCTTCTGGATTGTACGGTCCAGTTCCTTCTGATAATTTCTGTTCATAGCGTGATTGTAACACCTCGCGCCAAGATTGGCAACATGTCATTGACTTTATAGTAATATTTAATGTATATTTAAGATATAAAGATTCCGGAGGGAAAACCATGGACAACCGCACCAGCAAACAAAATTACTATCTTGATATAGCCGACTCCGTTCTGGAGCGTTCCACCTGCCTGCGCCGCAAATACGGCGCGATAATCGTCCGCAACGACGAGATAATCTCCACCGGCTACAACGGCGCGCCGCGCGGCCGCCGCAATTGCAGTGACCTTGGCCGCTGCACACGCGAGACGCTGCGCATCCCGTCGGGCGAGCGCTATGAGCTGTGCCGCAGCGTGCACGCCGAAGCGAACGCGATAATCTCCGCCTCCCGCCGCGATATGATCGGCGCGAGCATATATCTCGTCGGCCGCGACGCGCGCACCGGCGAGCTGCTGCACGACGCGATGTCATGCTCAATGTGCAAGCGCCAGATAATTAACGCCGGCATAGACCGCGTCATAATCCGCACCGGCGAGACCGAATACATAACCATCCCCGTCAGCGACTGGGTCGAGAACGACGATTCGATATTTGAGTTGGTATAGATATCATCCAAGCATCACCATCGCGCCCGCGGCGGCGAAGCAGTCGGCCAGAATATCCGCGAGCTCCTCTTCGCTCTCGCGCCTGCCGCGCCTGAGCCATGTGGCGAGGATGCCGGTCATGACATAGCCGGTGTTCGCGGCAAAGTAATCGAGCCGTGCTTCGTCCATGCCCGGCAGCTCCTTCGAGCGGAGCAGCAGCTTTTTCAGACTCTCGGCCAGGATGTCCGCCCGTCCGGTGCGGACGAGGGCTTCCAGCACAGCGGCGTTGTTGAACCAGTAGTGGAACACCCTGATATACACCGGCGCCCCGCTTCCTGCCGCGATCTCGTCAAAGCCGCGGTCGCACAGCAGCGCGAGCACGTCCTCAAGGCTGTCGAAATTCCGGTAAAAGGTCGAACGGCTGACGGTCGAGCGCCGCTGCACGTCGCTTATCGTTATCTCGCCGAGGGGATTGGTCTCCAGCAGCTCCAGCACCGCCGTGCATATAAGCTCGGCCGAGCTTTCCGCGCGCTTATCATGCTTGATGTGGTACATTTTTTCTCCTTTTGTTTCATTCGCTGCGGGACTATTGTATCACAAATGCTTTTGGTGTACAATGCAGACAACTAATTTTATAAATAACAAAGGAGAGGTAAACATGAGCGAAAACGTGATCTTCTGTTTCTCCGGCACAGGCAACTGTCTCGACATCGCAAAGAACATTGCAAAGCGCATGGGTGACACCGATATTATAATGATGCGCAAGGCTCCCGCCGTGACGGACGTGAGCGCCGCAAAGCGCGTCGGCTTCGTCTTCCCGTGCTACGCGGGCGGCCTGCCCGGCGATGTGGAGAAGTACGCCAAGACCATCAAGGTAAACCCCAAGGCTTACACCTTCGGCGTTTGCAGCTACGCGGGCTATATCGGCTGCGGCCTGTATAAGCTCAACAGCATCATCCCTTTGACCTACTGGGCGGGCGTCTCTCACCAGTGCTCCTGCATCTGGCTCTTCCCGCACAACCTTATGATGCCGCCGATCTCCCCGGAGAAGGCGCAGAAGCGTTCCGAGGAGAAGGCGATACAGATCGCAATCGACGCGCTGTCCTTCAAGCGCAGAAAGCAGCCGCCGAAGATGAGCGTCAACGCCGTCGAGAGCGCTGCGTGGCCGCTGCTGTCCAAGCTAAAGGGCCGCAAGCTCAAGGCGAGCGACGCATGTATCGGCTGCGGCCAGTGCGCGAAGCTGTGTCCCAAGGGAAACATCACCGTCGTCAACGGAAAGGCCAAGTTCGGCAAGGACTGCATCCAGTGCCTCAGCTGTCTCCAGTACTGTCCCAAGCAGGCGATATCCATGGGCGGCGCGACCGAGACGCGCGAGCGCTACCATAACCCCAACGTCACGCCCGACGAGCTGACCCGCAGCATCATCCATTTCGACTGACCGGCGCGGAAAGCTCCGTTTACGGCATTAAAAATCGAATTTTTGGTTGACAGAACCTGATGTTTTAGTATATAATAGCCACTCGGCGGCAGTTGTCGCCAAGTGGCTATTTTTATATGTCAACTACTTCGGGACCCGGCCCGATGTTGAGTATTACACCTGAAAGGAGTGCATATCATGCTTCGTACTTATCAGCCGAAGAAGCGCCAGCGCAAGAAGGAGCACGGCTTCCGCAAGAGAATGAAGACCGCGAACGGCCGCAAGGTTCTCGCTCGCCGCAGAGCAAAGGGCAGAGCAAAGCTCAGCTACTGATCACACTCGTGAAACAGGTCAAAGCATAATATTTTTAGGGCGGAGCGATCCGCCCTTTAGGTGTTTATGCATGTTTGACGAAGTATAGCATGGGAGAAGTGTCTCTTTGAACATCAGATGCACGCTGAAGAAAAACAGCGATTTCAGACGCTTATATTCCAAAGGCAAAAGCGCAGTAACCCCGTTCATGGTGGTCTACTGCCGGCGAAACGGCCTTGACCATAACCGTGTGGGCTACACGGTGTCTACAAAGCTGGGTCATGCCGTCGTGCGCAACCGGGTGCGCCGCCGCCTGAGGGAAATATACCGGCTGAATTCGCATCAGCTCAAAACCGGATGGGATATCGTCATCGTCGCACGCAGCCGCTGTGTCGGCGCGGAGTATTCGCGCATGGACGCGGCATTCATGGCCGCCTGCGAAAAGCTGTCCCTCAGACGGGAGGCGAAGCCGTGAAGAAATTCATGCTCGCCGCCATCCGCTTTTATCAGCGCAGGATATCTCCCGCGCGTCCGCCCTGCTGCCGCTTCATCCCGACCTGTTCGCAATACGCGCTTGAGGCGATCGAAAAATACGGCCCGCTCAAGGGAGGCTGGCTGGCCTTGAAGCGCATCGCGCGCTGTCATCCGTTCCATTCGGATGACTATGACATCTATGACCCCGTGCCCTGACGGGATCGACCCCTATCTACACACATTTAAGGAGTTACTATGTGGGCGATAATCACTAAACCGTTTGCATGGCTGATGGTCAAGCTCTATGAGCTTACTGGCAACTACGGCGTCGCCGTCATCCTCTTCGCACTGGTCGTCAACCTTATCCTTTCCCCGTTCATGGCCAAGAGCAAGAAGAGCATGATGCGCCAGACCCGTATCCAGCCCCAGCTTCAGGAGCTTCAGCGCCGCCATGAAGGCAACCCCCAGAAGCTCAATCAGGAGATGCAGAAGCTCTACCGCGAAGAGGGCATCCACCCCATGTCCGGCTGCCTCTGGTCTCTTATTCCGTTCCCCATCCTCATCGCGCTGTATGCCGTCATCCGCCAGCCCATCACCCGTATGATGTTCGCTGCGGAGAGCGTTGTCACCACGCTTCAGGACTATTTTGTCAGCGCAGGACTTTACACTATCCCCGCCAAGGCTGACGCCTATGCGGAGATAAAGCTCGCAAACCTCGCCCATCAGCATTGGGATGAGATCCAGACGGCTCTTGCCGGCAAGATCGACGGACTGATGAATATTGACTTCAGCTTCCTCGGTCTCAACCTCGGCGACCAGCCGAAGTGGAACTTCTTCTTCAACACCGACTGGAGCGATACCTCAGTTTGGCTGCCCGCTCTGGGACTGTTCCTTATCCCGATCATTTCCGCGTTCCTCTCCTGGGCCTCCATGAAGATCAGCAATGCCATCAACCCCACCCCCTCCGCAGGCGCCGCCGGAGATCAGGCCGCAGCTACCATGAAGAGCATGAACATCGTCATGCCCCTCATGTCCATCTGGATCTGCTTCGTCATGCCTGCCGCAATGGGTATCTACTGGATCGCAAACAGTGTGTTCGGCATCATCCGTGACTACACGCTGACCAAGGTCTACAAGAAGAAGCTCGACGAGGAGGACAAGATCCGTCAGGCCGCTCGCAGCGCCCGTGAAAAGGAGCTGGAGGCAAAGCGTCTGGAGACCGAACGTCTCCGCGCCGAAGGCAAGACCGAGAAGAACGTCAACACCAGCAAGAAGAAAATCCAGGCCAGTGAGAAGCAGAAGAGCGACGAGCGTAAGGCCGCCCTCGATAAGGCGGAGCGCGCCGCGCGCCGTGAGCGCCTTGGCATAAAGGAAAATGAGAAGCCCGCCTCTCAGGTCGGCAACCGCCGCTATGCCCGCGGCCGCGCCTACGTTGAGGATCGCTTCGAGCATCCCGAAACTGCCGAAGAGGCGACGATCGCCGCCGCGGCCGAGTCCGAAGGCGCAGCCTCCATAGACGAGACCGTCGCCGAGGAAGTGCTCGTCAGTGAGGACACCGCGCTTCAGGCCGAGCAGAACACCGAAGCGGAAGCCGAAGCCGCCGTGGAGGAGACTCCCGCGGAAGAGCCCGCAGAGGACAAAGAAGAATAACAGGAGAATTACGATATGATCAAAACTTTGGAAAAGACCGGCCGTACCGAGGACGATGCGATAAACGCCGCTCTCGCGGAGCTGGGTCTTGACCGCGACGACGTATCCGTGGAGATCCTCGAACGTGCCAAGTCCGGATTTTTGGGCATTGGCGCATCTCCTGCGGTCGTCCGCGTGAGTTACGAGGCGGAGGATGAACCGGCGCCTGCCGAGGAGACCGTGGTCGTTGAGACGGTCGAGGTCGAGGTCAGCGCTCCGGCGGCGGACGAGCCTGCCGACTATGCCGCAGTTCGCCAGTTCCTGACCGGCCTGTTAGACCGCATGGGCGTCAAGGCGAACATCGCCATTTCCGCGCGTGATAACGGCGGGATCAACGTTGAGCTTTCCGGCAGCGGCATGGGCGCGATAATCGGCCGCCGCGGCGAGACGCTCGACGCGATACAGCACCTCACAAACTACGTTGTCAACCGCGGCAGCGAGAAACATCTGCACATCAGCGTTGACGCCGAGAATTACCGCAGCAAGCGCGAGGAATCCCTCACCAAGCTTGCCGAGAAGATGGCGGAGAAGGCCATCAAGTATAAGCGCAGCATGGCTCTTGAGCCGATGAATTCCTATGAGCGCCATGTCATCCACACCGCGCTTCAGAATTACGAGGGCGTTACCACCAGCTCCACTGGCGTGGAGCCGAACCGCCGCGTTGTCGTGTCCTATGTCAAGCCCGAAGGCGGGAACAAGCCGCAGAGCCGTGAATGGGCCTGACGTCCGTATAAAAACACTGGAGGAATAACAATGTTTGAAAAGGTTAAATCCGTTCTGGCACAGCAGTTTGAGCTTGACCCCGAATCCATAACCATGGACACCAACCTTATTGACGATCTGGGCGCGGACTCGCTGGACGTTGTTGAGCTTATCATGTCCCTTGAGGACGAGTTCGGCATCGCCATCTCCGATAATGACGCAGCTCAGCTCTATACGGTCGGCAGGATCGTGGATTATCTCGAAAAGCTTCAGTAATTCCCGATCAAAGGCATAAAAAATCTCCGGTCGGATGACCGGAGATTTTTTGCTTAATATTGTCGAGTTACTCGGCGTCGTCTATTTCCGCAAGCTCGCGCGCGATCGCGCCGACCTTGGCGGACAACTCCTCCTCCGAGGGGCCGGAGCCTTCGCTGTCCATCAGTCCGCAGAGGAAGCTCTGCCAGTCGTCGTCCAGCGCCTCGATGCTCTCAAGCTGACGCTCGCGCATGCCGGAGTACAGCTTTTCCGCCTGCCGCACGCAGTATTCCTGCCGTTCGGCGGCCTCGGAGAGAAGGTGCTCCTTCTTCTCCTGTGCGGCGGCGATTATCTGCTTGGCCTTCAGGCGGCTGTCGTTGAGGAGCTTTTCGCTCTGGACGCAGGCGTCGGATATGATCTGCTGGGACACGGTTTTCGCGGAGAGTATCGCGTCGCCGATCTCCTCCTTGCGGCTGCTGAGAGATTCGAGCTGCTCGCGCAGGTTCCTGTTTTCTTCTTCCAGACGCAGCGCCTGCTCGCGAATATCCTCCAGCACGGCGTTGACCTTGTTGGCGTTATAATATTTTTTCTTGACGACGTCGATATTGATGTCGTCAAAATATTTTTGATCGAGAGCCATTTTTATCTCCTCGCATTTGGAGTTTTATAGAAGAATTATAACAGAATCGTGCAGAGTATTCAACATAATATAAATTTATATTTTGAGATAGCCCTTCAGCACCTTCAGCGTGTTGTAAACGCCGTCGAGATGGCTGCGCTCGTAGCCGTGGCTCGCGTAGACGCCCGCGCCGATAAGCCCGTGGCGGATGTCGCAGCCGGAGCCGAGTGTGGCCTCCACGTCGGAGCCGTAGTGCGGGTATACATCGACCGCGTAGTCCGCACCCTCGGCCTTTGCGGCGTCTATTAGCTTGCCGACCACCTCGTAGCTGTAAGGGCCACCGGAGTCCTTCGCGCAGATGGATACCTGTCTCTCAGTGCACTGAAGCCCGTCGCCGATGCAGCCCATGTCGACGCTTATCGCCTCGGTCACGCCCGTGGGAACGGAGCCTGCGCCGCCATGGCCGACCTCTTCGTATACGGTGATGTGCGCGTAGACGCGGCGCTCAGGCTTCGCGCCGGAGTCCTTCATGTATTTCGCAAGGCCGAGCAGAATGCCGACGGAGAGCTTGTCGTCCAGGAAACGGCTCTTTATGTATCCGGATTTTGTTATCCTCGTGCGCGGGTCAAAGCACACGAAGTCGCCGACCTCGACGCCGAGCGCGCGGGTGTCTTCGGCGGACTTGACGTCCTCATCCAGCACAAGCTCGGTCGTGTCGAAGCTGCGCTTGGTGTCGGCGAAGTCGCCGTTGACATGGATGGAGGCATTGCAGAGCTGGAGCGTACCCTCGATGACCGCGCCGCCGCGGGTGTACAGCCGCGCGTTCTCAGTCTCGCAGTTTGCGGCGCACAGCCCGCCTAGATTAGTCAGGCGGAGGCGGCCGTTGCTCTTGATCTCGGCCACCATTCCGCCGAGCGTGTCGGTGTGAGCCTCGAGCAGCAGCGCGTCGGCAGCATTCTCGCCGTCGAGTTCGATGAGCACGCCGCCCTTTTCTGTGATGCTTGCAGTGTAGCCGAGGGCTTCAAACTGAGCCTTCACCCATTCTGCGGCCTTCGCGGTGAAGCCGGTGGGACTGTCGATACCAAGCAGTTCTACGGTTTTTGAGGCCGCGTAATCGGAATAAGTTCTGTCCATAAGTTATGATCTTCTTTCTTTATATTTACAGCTTATACTTGAAAAAACCGTAATTTCTGATTATTATAATTTATAGCTCAGGAAAAATCAAGGAGGAGAAAGCCATGGCCGCACATACCGATCCAAAGCTTCAGAGACAGGTTATCTATTCAATCTATGTCCGCAGCCATACGCCGGAGGGAACCTTCCGCGCGGTGATTCCCGATCTTGACCGCATCAAGGCGCTGGGGACGGATATTATCTGGTTCATGCCCATTCATCCCATCGGGGTAGAGGGGAAGAAAGGCAGTCTCGGTTGTCCCTACGCGAATCGCGATTACCGCGAGGTAAACCCTGCGTACGGCACAATGGAGGATTTCCGCGCACTCGTGGACGAGATACACGCGCGCGGCATGAAATGCATGATAGACGTGGTATATAACCACACCTCGCCTGATTCCACACTGTTTCGGGAGCATCCGGAGTGGTTCTACCACGGCGCGGATGGGCGTCCGGGCAACAAGATAGGCGACTGGGCGGATGTTATTGATCTCGACTACGGCAAACGCGAACTGTGGGATTATCAGATAGAGTCGCTCGTGATGTGGGCAGGGATAGTCGACGGCTTCCGCTGCGATGTGGCGTCGTTCGTGCCGCTGGAGTTCTGGCTGGAGGCGCGCGCCGCGGTCGAAAAGGTCAATCCGGACTGCATATGGCTTGCGGAGACCGTTCACCAGAGCTACGGCTGCTATGCGCGCAGGCAGGGGATATATTCGGCGCTGGACTATGACGAGTTCGAAGCCTTCGACATCGAATATGAATACGACGTGCGCGAGGCCTTTGACAAATATCTGCGCGGGGAGGCAGTGCTGAGCTATTATCTCGACATGCTGAATTTCCAGGAAGCTATCTATCCCGCAAATTATAACAAGCTGCGCTTCCTTGAAAATCACGATCAGCCCCGTATATGCTCGTCCGTGGAGCGGGAGTGCGATCTCGTGAACTACACGGCGTTCCTGTATTTTCTCAAGGGCACGACCCTGATATACGCCGGACAGGAGTTTGAGAACAGCCATCTGCCGAGCCTGTTTGAGCGGGAGCCGATCGACCGAGATACGGGGCGCGATATGAGCGCGCTGCTGGCGCGGCTGCATGGGATAAAGCGCCGCTTCGGCTGCGCGGACTACTTCGTCGCTTCGGCGGACGACGAGCACAATATCGCCGTGCTCGAACGCGGAGGAGATGGGAAGCGCTTCTTCGGCGTGTTCAGCCTGCGCTCCGAATGCGCGGAGGTAAAGATCGAGGCGCCGGACGGCGAATACGAGAACCTTATAGACGGCTCGCGCGTCACGGTCAAGGACAGCCGCATAAGATCCGATGGCCGGCCGATCATATTTGAAGCGTGAGCAGTTGAAATATAAAAAAGCTCCCAGCGGGATGCCCCGCAGGGAGCTTTTGATTCAAGCCTTTTTCTGCTTTGCCAGCGCTTTTTCCATGAAGCGCTCGGCGTAGATGATGCAGCGCTGGTGACGGCCTTCGCCGATCAGCTCTCCGTCTGCATATGCCTTCACCTCGAAGGTCAGCATACGGCGGTCGATCTCGACCAGCGTGCTCTCCGCGTGGATGTGCGCGCCGATCGGGGAAGCCGCAACGTGCGAGACCTCAAGGCGCGTGCCGACGGTGCTCTGTCCCTCTTCGAGATAGGGCTGCACCAGTTCTCTGGACGCCTTCTCCATCAGCGCTATCATGCTGGGCGTGGAAAAGACCTCAAGCGCGCCGCTGCCGACCGCGGCGGCGGTATTCTCATAGACGACTACCGTTTCGGCAGTGCCCTTTATACCAAGCTCCATAGAAGTCCGCTCCTTTTACTTGATGTATTTTTTCATAACCTCCGCGAGGCGTTTCACGCCCTCGACGATCCTGTCGTCTGGCATGTTGGAATAGTTCATGCGCAGGCAGTGGAAGTTGCCGCCGTTGGGGAAGAAGCCGTCGCCGGGGACGAACGCAACGTTGAGCGCCAGCGCGTCGGCCGCCATGTCGCGGGTGTTGACGTACTCCGGCATCTCGACCCATGTGAACAGACCGCCTTCGGGGCGGGTGAACTTGGCTTCCTTCGGGAAGTATTCATCCATGGTCGAGATCATCAGGTCGCAGCGGTGACGGTATGTATCGCGAATCTTCTGGACATGCGCGTCGAGATCGAACATATCGAGGTACTTGGAGACGACCATCATGGAGACGGTGGCGGTCTGAAGCACGGCGGCCTGCGCGATGAGCGTCATCTTGTCGAATATATCGGAACCGCAGCATATCCAGCCGAGACGGTAGCCGGGGGCGAGGATCTTGGAGAAGGTGCCGAGGTAGATCACGAGATCCTTGGTGTCCATCGTCTTGAGTGCGGGCAGGAACTCGCCCTTGAAGCGCAGCTCGCCGTAGGGGTTATCCTCGATAACGGGAACCTCATACTTGTTCACGACCTCCATGAAAGCCTTGCGGCGCTCAAGAGACCATGTGCGTCCGCTGGGGTTCTGGAAATCGGGGATGACGTAGATCATCTTCACGTTTTCGGTGGTGGCGAGGATGCGGTCAAGCTCCTCCATTATCATGCCGCCGTCGTCAGTCGGGACTTCGACGAACTTCGGCTGACAGGGCTTGAACGCGCTGATAGCGCCGAGGTAGGACGGGCTTTCCATCACGACCACGTCGCCGGGGTTCAGGAAGAGGCGCGCGCAGTAGTCCAGACCCTGCTGGCTGCCCGCAGTTATCATTATGTGGTCTGCGTCCGTGTGGATGCCGTTTTTCGCGGCGAGGCGATCGGCGATCTGCTTCCTCAGGGGCAGGTAGCCCTCCGTGGGGCCGTACTGAAGCGCGGCGCGGCCGTTCTCGTGCAGGACGGCGGCGGTAGCGGTGTTGATATCGTCAACAGGGAAAAGCTCCGGCGCGGGCATGCCGCCGGCAAAGGAGATGACCTCCGGACGGGCGGTGAGCTTGAGCAGCTCGCGTACGTCCGAGGCTTTCAATTCATTCATTCTGTCTGCATAGTTAACCATTTTTCTGCCTCCTTTATGATATTACCCTTTTTCGGTATATTTACCTTAGCATAAAAAAGCGGTTTAGTAAATACCTGAAGCCATGAAAAAGCTTTGATGCGCCTGATATTGTTTTGTCAAGCTCTGCTGCGCGGCTCAACCTATGTATTTCAGTACCGCAACCTGCGGTTCGGAATCGTGGTCGATAATTATACTGTTGGTCTGATAATAATGTATCATTTCGGGCGCTTCAAAGTAGTCCGTGAAAGCGTCGATATGCTCAAGCCGCCGTGCGCCGCGGTTGCCGTCGCGGTAGTGCATGGGGATGATGACCTTCGGGAAAACCTCTTCCGTCAGCCGCCATGATTCCTGCGCGGGAAGCCCGGTGCAGCTGCCGGCGGTTATCATCAGCGCGTCTGCGCCGAATATGCGCCCGATCTCGCCGCTGTGGAGTTGGGTGCCGACGTCACCCATGTGGACGGCCTTCAGCCCGTCGACCTCAAGAATGTGTATCAGGCACATGCCGCGCATGATGCCGCATACGCTGTCGTGCGACACCTCAAGCGTGCTTATCTCGAATGGGCAGTCCGACTCCGGACGCCCCGACAGGGTGACGGCCTCGCGGCAGTTATGGCCGTAGTGCTCGTGGCTGATGAGCAGCTTGTCGGCCTTGAGATGGAGTTTGGGGTAGCCCGCGGTATAGTCGGCGTTGTACGGGTCGATAACGACGGTATAGCCGTCGTGAGTTATTGAAAAGCAGGCGTGGCCGTGCCATGTTATTTTCATCTTGCAGCCTCCTAGTATCGGTTGACAAGGGCAGATACGGTTTTGGCGGGCAGAAATGCGCCCATACTTCTTCAAAGACCTTGACAACTGATACTAAATTTAACAATTTAAATTAGAAATATGAAATGTATAATAGTACAGCGCGCGGCGCATTTCAAGCCCTGCTGTAAAATTTTCGCCGCGCTTGCAAGAACCGCGGGAAACGGATATAATAAATCTATAATATGAATTTCGGAGGAGCGGCATGAGCAACTCTTTGATAAACGAAAAATCCCCATATCTGTTTCAGCACGCGGAGAACCCAGTGGACTGGTATCCGTGGGGCGCGGCGGCCTTTGAAAAGGCGCGGCGGGAGGACAAGCCGGTGTTCCTGAGCATCGGGTATTCGACCTGCCATTGGTGCCATGTGATGGCGCACGAGTCGTTTGAGGATCCGCAGGTCGCGGAGGTGCTGAACCGGTACTTCGTCGCCGTGAAGGTGGATCGGGAGGAGCGGCCGGACGTGGACGCGGTGTATCTCCGCGTGTGCCAAGCGCTCACAGGCGGCGCGGGCTGGCCGCTGACGATCATAATGACGCCGGAGCAGCAGCCGTTTTTCGCGGGGACGTATCTGCCGAAAAACGGCGATGGCGGACGGATAGGGCTTTTGCAGCTGCTGCGCGCCGTAGCCGGAAAATGGAGCGGCAGTAGGGAAGAGCTGCTGCGCGCGGGACGCGACGTCACGGCGGCGCTGCGCGCGATGCCGCGGACGGAGCCCGCGCCGCTGAATGAAGAGCTGCTGAAAAAAGCCGCGGGGCAGCTCGCCGCGAGCTATGACGCCGAATACGGCGGCTTCGGCAGCGCGCCGAAGTTCCCCTCGGCGCATAACCTGATATTCCTGCAGCGCTACGCCTATTACACCGGAGACAAGGCCGCGAAGGAAGAGCTTGAAAATACGCTGCGGCAGATGTACAAGGGAGGCATATACGACCATTTCGGCGGCGGCTTTGCGCGCTATTCGACCGATCGCGAGTGGCTCGCGCCGCATTTTGAAAAAACGCTCTATGACAACGCCCTGCTGGCGCTGTGTTATACCGAAGCGTGGCAGAGCAGCCGCATGGCGCTGTACCGTCAGGTCGCGGAGGCGACGTTGGATTACTGTCTTCGTGAACTGCACGCGGACAGCGGCGGATTCTACTGCGGGCAGGACGCGGACAGCGGCGGCGAGGAGGGCGCGCACTATCTCTTCGCCCCAGCCGAGGTCAAAAAGCTGCTCGGCGAGGACGACGGGCGGCACTTCTGCGAGTGCTACGACATCACCGATGAGGGCAATTTCCACGGGAAGAGTATCCCGAATCTGCTGCTGAACACGCGCTGGAACTTCGTCCCCGAGGGCTACGCGGAGTTCCGCGAGCGCCTGCGCGACTACCGCGCGGAGCGGACGCCGCTGGCGGCGGACACCAAGCTTCTGGCCTCGTGGAACGGCCTGATGCTCATGGCACTCTCCCGCGCAGCGCGAGCTTTCGACAGCAGCCGGTATCTTGCCGCCGCCGAAAGGCTGGCGGAGTTCATGCGCTCAGGCTTCGGCCTCGGCGCGGATATGCGCGCCTGCGCATACGGCGGGGAGACCCGCTTCCCCGCGCAGCTTGACGATTATGCGTTCAGCGCGCTGGGCTTCCTTGAGCTGTACCGCGCGAGCTTCGACCCCGTGCATATAATTTCCGCCGCGAAGCAGGCGGAGCAGATAACCGCGCGCTTCGCCGCCCCGAGCGGCGGATTATACCGCACCGCGCAGGACGCGGAGCAGCTGATAACGCGGCCGATGGAGGTGTTTGACGGCGCGATGCCGTCCGGCAACAGCGCGGCGGCGCAGCTATTTGTGAGCCTGGCGCGGCTGACCGGCGAGGAGCGCTGGCGCGCGGCGGCGGAGAAACAGCTGGAGTTCATGGCCGGATACGGCGCGGAGCAGCCCGCGGGGATGGCCTTTGCACTGTGCGCGATGATGGAGCTTATCTACCCGACGAAGGAGCTTGTGTGCGCGGCGGCGGACGAGGAAGAGCCCGCCATGCTCGCGGCGGTGCGCGCGAAGTATGCGCCGGAGCTTGAGGTGCTGCTGAAAACCCCGTCCTCGGCGGAGACGCTTGCGGATGCCGCGCCGTTCACGGCGGACTGCGCGCCGCGCGGCGGAAAGGCGCAGTTTTATATCTGCACCGGCGGCCAATGCAGCCTGCCGGTGACGGAATGAAAAACCACAGGCATCACGTTTTTGTCGTGATGCCTGTGGTTTTTGTTATATCGCTCAGTCAACGAGAGCTTCCATCTCGTCGACAAGCTCGCCGAAGAGCTGGAGAGCAGAGTTGACGGGGGCGGGGCTGCTCATGTCAACACCCGCTATCTTCAGCAGGCTGATAGGATCGGTGCTGCTGCCGCCGGAGAGGAACTTCTTATAGTCCGCGACCGCGGGCGCGCCCTCGGCCAGAATGCGGTTCGCAATTGCGACCGCGGCGGAGAAGCCGGTCGCGTACTGGAACACGTAGTAGTTGTAGAAGAAGTGCGGGATGCGTGCCCACTCAAGCGCGATGCCGTCGTCGGAGATCATGTCGGGGCCGAAGTAGAGCTTGTTCAGCTCGTGATACTTCGCGCAGAGCGCATCGGCGGTGAGCGCCTCGCCGCGCTCGGACATGCGGCCCATCTCAAGCTCGAATTCCGCGAACATCGTCTGGCGGTACACGGTGCCCTTGAACTGATCCATGAAGTGGTTGATGAGGTACGCGCGCTCCTTCTTGTCGGTGGTCTTGCCGAGCAGATAGCGCATGAGCAGGACTTCGTTGCAGGTGGAGGCGACCTCGGCGACAAAGATCACGTAGTCGTTGGTGCAGGGGGGCTGGTACTTGGTGCTGTGGTAGCTGTGCAGCGCGTGACCCATCTCGTGCGCGAGGGTGAACATGCTGTCAAGGGTGTCCTTGTGGTTGAGAAGCACGTAGGGGTGCGGCTGGGAGTTGCCGGAGGAATACGCGCCGCCGCGCTTGCCGACGTTCTCGTAGACATCGATCCAGCGGTTGTTGAAGCCTTCCTTCAGCAGCTCTACATAGTCGTCGCCCAGAACATGGAGCGCGTCGAGCACGGTCGCCTTCGCGTCCTCATAGCTGATCTTCTCCGCGGCGTCGGCGACGATCGGGGTGTACACGTCGTACATGTGCAGTTCGTCCACGCCGAGCAGCTTTTTGCGCAGGGCGACGTACTTGTACATCTTGTCCATGTTCGCGTGGACGGCGTCGATGAGGTTCAGATATACCTCGACGGGAACCTCAGTGGCGTCGAGAGACGCGGCGAGGGTGGTCTCGTATTTGCGCGCGCCGGCGAAGAAGCGAAGCTGCTTGAACTGCGCATCCAGCGTTGCGGCGATGGTGTTCTTGTATTCGCCGAGGCGGTTGTAGTAAGTCTCGAAAGCGTTGCGGCGGAGCACACGGTCGCTGCTCTCGAGCAGGGGGACGAAGGAGCCGTTGGTGAGCTGATGCTTCACGCCGTCCTTGTCCTCAACTTCGGGGAAGCGCAGCTCCGCGTTGCGGAATACGCTGCCGATGCTCTCCGGAGAGTCTGCCATCTCGCCCGCGGCGGCCAGCAGGGTCTCCTCCTTGGGGGAGAGGATGTGCGCGGCGCGGCGGCGGATCTGGTACAGGCTGCGGCGGTAGGTCTCCAGCTCCGGCTGCACGGTGTAGAACAGGTTCAGCGTGTCCTCAGGAATGGCCATTATCTCGGAGGTGCGGTACGCGGCGGCGCTTGCGATGGCGACGTAGGTGCTCATGGCCTTGCCGCGCATGTCCTGATAGTAGTTGTCGCCGGTGTCCTGATCGCCCTTGCAGCTCGCGTAGCCGTAGAGGCGGCTCAGGCGGGTGCTTATCTCGTCGTCAAGGCGGAAGGATTCAAGCAGCGTTTCGGCACTCTCGCCGAGCTTGCCCTGAAAAGCCGCGATGCGGGCGGGCATTTCCTTGAGAGCTTCGTACTCGGCAAACCATGCTTCGTCGCTCTCAAACATGTCCTTGAGGTTCCAAGTGAATTCCTCAGGGACTTCACTGCGCTTGGGGATAACGTTCTGTGCCATATAAATAAACCTCGATTCCTTAGTATCGGTTGACAAGGGAAAACACGGTTTTGGCGGGCAGAAATGCACCCATACTTCTTCAAAGTCCTTGACAATACGGAGAGTATTCTCTTCGGCCTTTTCATCGTCTGGCCACATTTCTGCTCCGCCAAAACTGCTTCGCACCTGACAGGGATGGATTTTTGAGTGATTTTTGTTTTTTGAGACGCAGACGGGCTGCCGCCCTTCTATAATTCAAATCAAAGCCCAACGAAGTGGGTTTGATTTGAGAAGGAAGAAGGAGATTGCAGAGTGCAGCTTTTGCCGCGAGGCGGAAGCGGAACGGTGCAAGCTTCTTCTGACGAGACGGAAAGACGCGCTGTCAGGCGTGTCTGCCCTTGTTAACCGATACTATAAATATGTAGGATATTATAGCATATATATCCGAGATTGCAAATACAGCATTTTCACGAATATATATTTGAAATCGCGGCCGGAATCGTGCTGAATAGCGCTGAAATTTCCTGCCCGCCCGCGCTGCGGAACATTGACAGAAAACTCCTGATTTGGTAATCTGGAAATGAGAAAACTACGGAAGTGACCGACAATTAACGGGAGGATATAGCACAATGTATATAATCATTAGGTTGATAATTGGGTTTATCTTTTTCGTGTGCTCAATTGCGGTGATAAAGACGTCCAAGACAGCGCGCAAACATATTCTGTATGCTGTTTTTGCGGGCTTATCTGTGATATTGGTTACTGTATTGGCCTTTCTGCCAATTGAAAATTCCTTTGTGACTTTTGATTCTCCGAAAGCAGCATATGAGTATTTTAATTCAGGGAAATCAAATATTGAACTTGTGGTTAAGGGAGATAATTGCGACTTCATTATTGATCGTAAAAAAGATTCTGACACGTATCTGATCGTACCTAAAACGGCAAATGGATGGAAGATAGGAATTGGCTGGGAGACAAAAAGAATAGTTCAGAAGTTTTCCGGCGGTGTTGTCGTATATGTTTATCAATACAAGAACACAAACGATTATTTTGTGACCGTTTCTGACACAAATGGTGAAAAGTTAACTCTATCGGACGAATATAATACCGAGTTTTATCCGCTCGAAAGAACCGATAATGCTCTTGGAAAAACTTTTGTCACGTACTATGCCCATATTACTGACCTTGATTCGCAATATAGTGTGACAGTAAACGGCAGCAAAATAGTATTGAAAGATTAATAGCTCCGGCGCAATCACAATATAATCCGGAAAATGAAGCCGAATTAAATCCACAACGCGGACCTCCGTACACAACAGTGTGCGGAGGTTTTCGTTTATATTGCCCACAAGGCGCAGAAGCTTTTTCCCACGCAAGAATCGCCCTGCAAAAATGCGCCGTTCACGAATATATATAATATATCAGCAATCGGAGATCGTGAAAGGAGAGCTTATGGAGATATATGTTGTGCGCGGCGGAGACAGCCTTTACGGCATCGCCCGCCGGTACGGAACGGACGCGGCGGAGCTGGCGCGGATAAACCAGCTCAACGACCCCGCGCGGCTTGTGCCCGGCATGGCGCTGCTCGTTCCTGGCGGCACGGCGGACAGACGCGCGATAGAGGTCAACGCCTACGCCTACCCCGCCATATCTGACGCGGTAATGGCGGAGACTATGCCGTATCTGACGTTTTTCTGCCCGTTTTGTTATCAGGCGGATGCGGCGGGCGGACTGCTGCCGATAGAGGACGCGCGGATGATCGCGGCGGCCTACGCGGACAATGCCGCGCCGCTGCTGACCGTGACCAATCTCGGCCGCTCCGGCGGTTTCTCCGGTGAGATTGCCCACGCGCTGTTCACGGATAAGACTGCGCAGGACGCGCTGTTCGAGAATATCTTCTCCGTGCTGCGCATGAAGAACTATTACGGCGTCAATTTCAACATCGAATATGTCTACCCCTACGACCGCGACAGTTACAGCCAGTTTCTCCGCCGCGCCGCCGACGAGCTGCACCCGCGCGGCTACTTCCTCAGCACTGCCATTGCCCCGAAGGAGAGCGCCGAGCAGGAGGGGCTGCTGTACACCGCGCACGACTACGCCGCTCACGGCAGGTACGCCGACCGCGTGATAATAATGACCTATGAATGGGGCTACACGTACAGCGCGCCGCAGGCCGTATCGCCGGTGAACCGTATGCGGCGGGTGCTGGAATATGCCGTGGGCGAGATACCGCCGGGGAAAATTCTCATGGGCTTTTCAAACTACGGCTACTCGTGGCGGCTGCCATGGCGGCAGGGCGACGCGGCGACGGTCATCTCAAACGCGGCGGCGATGAATCTCGCGGCCTCGGCCGGGGCGGAGATAAAATTCGACCGCACCGCGCAGGCGCCGTTCTTCACGTACACAGACGCCGCCGGCGTGCGGCGCGTGGTGTGGTTCGAGGATGCGCGCAGTGTCCGCGCGCGGCTGGAGCTGGTGAACGAATACGGCCTCGCGGGGATAAGCTGCTGGACCGTGAACCAGCTCTACCGCCCCGGACTTGAGCTGCTGCAAGGCATGTTCGACGCGGAAAAGGTGATTTAAAGAAAAATTTTTGAAATTCCCGTGACAAATTCGTCCGCGACCGGTACTCTATAAGTGGAAGCGCTTTCGGAAACCTTGGAGGCCGTTATGGATGATGAAAAGATAATAGAGCTGTACTGGCGGCGCGACGAGACGGCGATCGCCCGCACGGACGAGAAATACGGGCGGCTGTGCCGGAAAATTTCGGACGACATCCTCTCAAGCCGCGAGGACAGCGAGGAGTGCGTCGCGGATACATATCTTGCCCTGTGGAACTGCATCCCGCCGCAGCGCCCGTCCCGCTTCCGCGCGTTTATCGCCGCAGTGACACGCAACCTCAGCCTGAAGCGTCTGCGCAGCCGCGCCGGACGGCACCGTGATAACCGTGCTGGCGGACGGAAACGAGATCTACGCGTATGCTTTCCTTGAGAAATCCTACGTGACGATGCGGCTGTATCTGCCCGACGGCGCAAGCGACGAAGATATAGACGCCGCGCTTGACCGCGTGAATTACAGCGTCATAAACAAATAACGGCATTTATCAGAAAAGCCGCCCATCGAAAAGCGATGGGCGGCTTGAGCTATCTTTTCTCCCCACGCAGGACGCGTGCGTAATCGGCAAGATACATCACCAGACACATCAGCACCATGAATACGCAGGTGAAAACGCCGCCCGCGGCCAGAGGCTCCGGCATATCCGGAAACAGCAGCAGCGCTATCATCACCGCGTATATCAGCGCCGTGCAGACCTTGCCGTACCACTGCGCGCCGTATACCTGCCCCAGAACGCGCAGCATATACAGTCCCGCCGCGGCCATGAGCGTCTCGCGCAGGATGTGCGCTGCCAGCAGCAGCCACACCAGCGGCGTGCGCGCCGCGGCGCAGAGCATCATCGCCGCCTGTATCAGCTTATCCGCCACGGGATCCAGCGCCTTGCCAAGCTCCGTCACCATGTCGAAGCGGCGGGCGATGTATCCGTCCAGCACGTCCGTCAGCGCGCAGAGCAGCAGCACCGCCACCGCCGCTCCGGTCTGCCCGCGCAGATACAGCGCCGCGAAAAGCGGCGTCAGCAGTATCCGCAGTATGCTCAGCGCATTCGGTATATTCACGTCAAGCCCCCCTTTGACCATCTGCCCTTTATTCATATTATTCCCGTTTCTGCGGCGCTTGTTCCATTCCTTCTCAAATTTTTCTTAAGACAGCTTATTGCTCTTGAAATCAGAGGGGGGAACGGCTATAATTACCTTAGTTTATTATGCCCTGCCATCAGACGGGGAGGAATAGAGAAGGATATGAAGCTGAAGAGAAAAATTATATGCCTTTTTGCGGCGCTGTGCATGATAACGGCGCTGCTGCCCGCCGCGTTTGCCGACGGGGAGGACGACGAGCGCTTCAAGGACAAGACCTGGGACGAGGTCATCGACCAATTCCTGACGGAGCACAACATCGACCCCGAGGACGTCGCGCTCGGCTACCGCAACACCGTGACCGGTGAGGAGCACTTCCTCAACGGGGACACGTATCTGGTCGCGGGCAGCATGTACAAGGTGCCGCTGAACATGATCTACACCGAGAAGATACATAACGGCGAGATGACCATGGACGACACCATCGCCGGAGTGAAGTATTCGAAGCTCCTCGAGTGGACGATCATAAACTCCGACAACGACATGGCAAAGCTCCTGTGGAAAAACCTCGGTACATACCGCCATTATCGCGAGCTGATCGCGCCGTACATGGGCGAGGACGCGGAGACAGTTGACGCGAAGTTCTACGAGAACAATTTCTGCACGGCGCGGCAGATGATCCACTGCCTGAACCTGCTTGAGACGGAGAAGGACAATTTCCCCGGCCTCATCGACGTCATGCTGAAGGCCGAGCCGAAGAACTACTTCAAGTTCCACGAGCAGGAGTACGAGGTCGCGCATAAATACGGCTACCTCGTGGACGGCTCCAAGCTGTACATGAACGACTGCGCCATCGTGTATACCGACGATCCGATAGTTATCGTCATGTTCACGGATACGCTGAAAAACGGCTACGTTGCGCTGACCGACTATTGCAGCCTGATGAGCGATTACGCGCAGTATCACACGGCGATACGCCGCGTGCAGGAGGCCGAGGACGCGGAACGCGCCGCGATAGAGGCGCTCAATTCCCCCGCGCCGACGGCTTCCGCATCGGACGGCACTACCCCAAGCACTCCCGAAGCGAATACAACTGAGGAAGGTACGGACTCTGTTATGAATATTTTTGCAGTTGCCGGCATTTGCCTGCTCGTCGTCTGCGGCGCGGCCGCGGTCATGTCCTGCAAGGGCGGACGCCGCAAGATAAACATCCCATGGGCGCTGGCGTCTGTGCTGCTCACCGGCGCGGCGCTGTTCGCCTGCTTCTACGGCAGCGTGCACGGCGCCATCATAGTCAAGCCCAGCGGCGACCCGCAAGCCGTCGTCACGGAGTTCTTCGACGATATGACCGCCGGAAACTATACCGCCGCGTACGAGCACATGGAGGGTTACTCCACGCTCGGCCTTGAGAACACGCCCGACAGCGAGACGGCCGTGCTCGCATATGACGCGCTGAAGGCCAGCTATTCCTATAAGCTCTACGGCGACTGCACCGTGGACGGACTGACCGCGAAGCAGCAGGTCGTTTTCCAGTATCTCGACCTCAGCTCCATCGGCGATGATGTGCAGAGCAAGACCGAGGAGAACCTCAACTCCATCGTGCAGTCCCGCTCGCGCAGCGAGGTGTACGACGAGAATAACAATTATCTCCCCGCCGTGACCGACGAGGCGTACTCCGCTGCGGTACAGGCGGTGCTTGAGCGCGCGCAGAATTATTATACGACGACCGCCTTTGAGGTGGAGCTTGAGTACACCAACGGAGACTGGTATATCATCCCGAACTCCGCCATGCTCAGCGCCCTGACCGGCGGCACCGTGAATTGAGAGGAGGGGCTGAAATGAGCGATAAAGATTACGGCTTCGACCTTGACGATATCCTCCGCGAATTCGGTTCCGACTCGGATAAGCCCAAGGCAAAACCCGCCTCCCAGCCAAAGCCCAAGGCCGCGCAGCCGAAACCGGCGGCACAGTCCCGCCCTGCGGTGCCTCAGCAGAGACCCGCGGCACAGACGAAGCCTGCAGCTGCCCAGCAGCGTCCGGCCGCTCCGCAGCAGAGACAACAGCCGGTGCAGCGCCCCGCGCAGTCCGTACAGCAGCGCCCCGCCGCGCGGCAGCAGAAACCCGCTGCGGCGCAGCCCCAGCGTCCGGCAATGCCGGAGAGACGCCCCGCCCCGGTTCCGGCGGAGCGCAGACCCGTCCCGGCGGCTCCGGCTCCCCGCGCGAAGGAGAAAAGCGCGGGAATGGGCTTTATAACGCTGGTGTTCATCGCGCTGGCGTTTCTGTCCCTCGTCTGGGCGCTCAATAACATCCATCCCGACAGCGGCAGCTCGGTCGGCGCGGCGTCGGGCGGCAAGCTTGATCTTGTCAGCAAGTTCGACGTATACATAAACAATGCCGCGAGCGACGCGCTCGGCGACCTTGCGTATATCCGCAAGGTGTATAAGATCGACGAGAACGCCCTCGCCGGACAGAAGCCGAACCCCGCGAATTACGGCACGACCACCGACCCCGCCGTGGTTCAGCAGGTCATCGATTCTGCGGCGGACCTCCTTGAGGGGCAGAGCCTGGCGTGGGATCCGAACGTGGATTTCTATCCCGGCTCGCAGATTGAGTATTACTATGACGAGACTATCCTCGCTATCGCGTGGAAGGAGCTTATCAATAACAAGGTCTGCACTTTCGCCGAGGTGAAGATCGCAGACGGCTCCCAGCTGCGCAGAATGATAGCCAACAACAGCTACGGCTCCGACGTGCAGCTCTACCCGACCGATATGGCCGCCTCCGCGAACGCCGTCATTGCCATCAGCGGCGACTATTACATTTTCCGCCAGCTCGGCATCACGGTGTATCAGCGCCAGCTTTACCGCTTCGCGCCGAAGTCCGTTGACTCCTGCTTCTTCACCGCTTCCGGCGACATGCTGTTCTCCCGCGCGGGCGAGATGAGTTCGCAGGAGGAAGCGCAGCAGTTCATAACCGATAACGACGTTACCTTTGCCGTCGCTTTCGGGCCGGTCATGGTCGATAACGGACAGCTTGCCGAGTTCGGCAGCTATCCCATCGGCGAGAACAATAGGACCTATTCCCGTACCGCCATCGGCCAGCGCGACAAGCTGCACTATATCCTCATGACGATAAACTATGAGGATGACCACTCCGTCGCGGCGACCGTCAGCGAAGCTGCGGAGTATATCTTCAGTAAGGGCGTTGTCAAAGCCTATGCGCTCGACGGCGGCCAGACCTCTACCATGGTCATGAACGGCCATACCGTCAACCGTCCCGACTGGGGCAACCAGCGTACACAGAGCGATATAATCTACTTTGCCACGGCACTGCCGGAGGAGGTGAACCCATGAATCCGATAGCAATCAGCACCGGAAGCACGGTCATATATTGGAGTGCGGTAGTCATCGCCTTGGGTATCGCTGCGGGCTTTGCGCTCAGCTATTCGCTGTACATATCGCACGGCGGACGCTCCGCCGCGATGTGGCTGCTGCTGCCGCTGGCGCTGCTGTTCTCCGTGCCGCTCTGCCGCGCGATACATTGGTATTGCCACCTTGAGCAGTACACGAGCTTTATCCGCGCCATCACCGATTATTCCACCGGCAGCTACTGCCTGCCCGGCGCGCTGCTGGGCACTTTCCTCGCCGCACTCGTTGTGCGCGGGCTGGGTCTTACGGGGAATATGGCGCGTCTGCTCGACTGCGTCGCCCCCGGCGGAGCGCTCATCGTTGTGTTCATCCGCCTGAGCGCCCTGTTCAACAGCTCCTGCCGTAGCAAGATTGCCATTACCACGCCGCTTCTGCAGCATCTGCCGATAGGCAGCGGCATAACAAACTCCATGGGCGCCGTCGAGTACCGCTTTGCGACCTTCTTTGTGCAGGCGATACTGATGCTCTGCGTGACGGTGCTGCTGCTGTACTTCTTCTTCGCGCGCCGCCGCCTGCCGATGAAGGAGGGCTGCCCGCGCGACGGAAACGTCGCATGGATGTTCCTCACCTTCCACAGCGCGGTTGAGCTGCTTATGGACAGCACTCGCTATGACTCCAGCTTCATGCACTTCAACGCCTTCGTCAGCATCGTCCAGATCGTGAGCGCGGTCTGCATCCTTGCGGCGCTCATCCACTATTCGCGCCTTTCGCATAAGGTCAACGGCCGCTGCGGCTACCATGTGGCGATGTGGATCGGCTATGTGCTCACGCTTGTGGGAACCGGCGCGTCGGAATACCTTGTGCAGCGCTTCGGCAACATGTATCCCATCTGCTACACGGTCATGACCATAACCTGCACCATGATGGCCGTCATCGTGTACCTCATGTATAAGACCACCTGCGCAGAGCGCGAGGAGCCGGATTACGACTGATGAAGAAACCGTTTGTACTCATATCCGCCGCAGCGACGCTGATCCTTCTGATCGGCGCCGCTGCGCTGCTGATGGGATATGTCCACACCCCGCCGCAGCCCAGAGCCGTGCAGACCTTTGACGCGGCGGACGAGGTCGGCGGCTTCGCCGCAGCGCTCGAAGAGCGGACGGCAGGTGAGGCGAAATATATCCGCAAGCTCTATTCTGTCCAGGCGGGCGAGCTGCCCCCGCAGCCGAAGGCCGCCTGCTACGGCGTCACGACCGATCCGCAGGAGGTGCAGGCCGTCATAGACGCGGCGGCGGTGCTGCTCGACGGGCAGGAGACCTTCTGGAACGCGGACATCGACTTCATGCCCAATTCCGAGATGCGGTATTACAGGGACGACAGCATCCTTGTCGTCGCGTGGCAGGAGGCCATAGAGGGGCGCGGCTGCTCGTTCGTCGAGGTGAAGCTCGCCGACGGCTCCCAGCTCCGGCGCAAGATAAGCGGCGACAGCTACCGTGCCGCGGGACTCAAGACCGCGACAGAGCTTGCCGCGGAGGATAACGCCGTCATGGCGGTGAGCGGGGACTTTTACGTCCGCCGCAGCATCGGGATCGGCGTGTACGGCGGCGAGCTGCAATACTTCTCTCCGATCGCCGTGCATACCTGCATGTTCACCTCCGACGGGGACATGCTGCTCCTGCGCCCCGGAGACATCCAGACATGGGAGGACGCGGAGAAATTCATAAGCGATAACGATGTGGAGTTTTCCGTGAACTTCGGGCCGATACTCGTCGAGAACGGGGAGCTTCAGGACCTGAGCTCCGGCTATGTTTACGGCGAGGTGGACAGCAAATATTCCCGCTGCGCCATCGGGCAGCGCGGCGAGCTGCACTACCTGATAATGACCGTCTGCTACGAGCAGAATTACGGCACCTGCACCGCGAGCACCGAGGCGCGCTTCATGCACGATAAGGGCGTGGACACGGCGTACGCGCTCGACGGCGGCCACACCGCGACGATCGCCATGAACGGCAGCGCGTATAACCGCCCCGACTGGGGCTGGCAGAACGCGATAAGCGACGTGATATGCTTTGCAAGCGCGGAATATGACTGAAGTCATTCAGTCGGTCAAAAATATGTGCAGCTGGCACAGATAAGAGAGCAGCAGGGGGAGCTTGAGGGGTAGCGCAGCGGCGGCGCGGTAGTGAATGACATGCCGGTGGCATGTCAGAGCCGCGCCGTGACCGAGCCGCAGCGAGAAAAGGCTCACCTCAAATACAATAAACCGCCGTCCAAAAGTCTTGATATCAATGACTTTTGGAGCGAAGCAGCATTTTGATAATATCAAAATGCTCGGCGGATGAAGCTTGTCAAAAAAGTCCTCACAGGACTTTTTGATAAGCTGAAGTGACGTCGGCAAGAATTTTTCTTGCCGACGTCACTTTTTCGTGCTATACTCACTGCGCAAGCAAATAGGATCGGGATCTGTCTTGTTCATCGAAGACAGTTAACAGGGGAATGGGAGTGAGATTCTCCCGCGAGGCCGTCACTGTGAAGCGGAGCCGCAGGCTCCCGAAGTCAGAAAACCTGCCCGGATGGGGCGTAAAACTGCGCCCTGTGTCGTACAAAGAACCGCGGAACCCGGTCAAATTGTGGGCATCGCGGTGGCTTCGGCCGCTGCGCTGTTCTCTCTTTTTCTTTGTGCGATTTCCGAAATATGAAAGGAGAGGATAATATGTCCAAAAAAACAAGAAACATAATTATTGCCGTGGCCGTATTGCTTGTTCTGGTCATCGGCGCATTCGTCGCGTACAAGAACCTCGCACCCCAGCCTGTCACCGGTGACAAGACCATCGTCTTTGAGGTGACTCATGTGGACGGTACGCAGAAGGACTTCACCATCAGTACGGATTCGGAGAATCTGCGCGGCGCTCTTGAGCAGGAGGGATTGATCTCCGGCGACGAGAGCGAGTACGGACTCTACGTAACGACCGTTGACGGTGAGACCGCGGACAGCAGCCTCAACCAGTGGTGGTGCTTCACCAAGGACGGCGAGATGCTGATGACCGGCGTGGACGACACAATGATCGCTGACGGCGAGCATTATGAGACCTTCATCGACACATACTAAGCTGAACGCAAAGGATATCAGCGTCCTCGCATTGATGGGGGCGCTGATGTTCGCGTTTCAGGTCGCGCTGTCGGGGATACCGAACGTGCACATCACGGCGGTGCTGATAATCCTGACCGCCGTGTTCTTCGGCTGGCGCTGCATGTATTCGATTGCGGTGTTCATAATGCTGGAGGGCTTCTTCTGGGGTTTCGCGATGTGGTGGTTCTGCTACTGGTACCTCTGGCCGATACTCGGCATCGCGGCGGTGCTGATGCGGAAAAACGACTCGGCGCTCGTCTGGGCGATAGTCGCGGCGGTGCACGGGCTGATATTCGGCGCGCTGTGCTCGATACCGTATCTGTTCATCGGCGGCTGGACGATGGCACTGTCATATTGGGTCAGCGGCATCCCGTTCGACCTTATCCACTGTGGTGGAAACTTTGTGATGACGCTGGTTCTGTATAAGCCGCTGAAAAAGGGCATGGAGTACGCCCTGCACGGCAAAACCAAAAAAACGCTGCCGGAAGAGAAGCCGGAGACGTAAAAATATCCGCTCTGTGATCAGAGCGGATATTTGTTATTCCTTTTCGTTTTCGCCGCAGAATTGGGCTTCGTCATTTGACCAGCCGTGGTCAAGCAGCCAGTAGGAAAACTCGCCGACTTCCTCTTTCGCCTGGCGCTCAAGCTTCAGCTTGGTCTCATATGCGCGCAGCTCGCCCACCGTGAACGGCAGGTCAAGTTCGGCCGCGATCGGCAGCAGCACCGCCTCTACCAGCGGCTCGCGCAGTTCGAGACTGCCGGGGTAATACTCCTCCGCCAGACGCACTCTCTCGCGCAGCGCTTCGTCATCGTCGTACCGCGCGAAGAACTCCATGACGTTTTCCTTAGCCATATGCTCAGATGAGAAGCGGCTTGACGCTCTCCGGCGCCTTTTCGGGATCGGCGGAGCAGCTCAGGACGAACTCGATGTTCTCCTTCGCGGAGAACTTGTCCAGCCATGCGATGAACGCGGCGAAGGACTCCTCGGACTTGTCCTCAACAAGCTTGAAGAAGTTGTCTATATAAAAATGGGTTATATCGTAGTTGCCGGCGTGCATGCCGCAGATAAAGCCCTTGAAGAATTCGTAAGTGCCGATGTCGTACGCAGACGCGTCTATTAGACGGGCCTGATAGGGAATGTCATAGGTGAGCTTGCGCTCCTTCTCTATGCACACAACGTCACCGTCGCCGTTTGCGACCGCGCCGCGGACAAGCTCCACCAGCTTTTTGGTCTTGCCGGAACCCTTCAGCCCCATGATGATCTTAACCAAGTTGATCACGCTCCATTTCTATGTTGGTGATTATACCATACCATTTTTGTAGGTGTTATGCAATAGTCAAAAAATGAATGGGAGGTAAATTTTCTTGCCGCGCGCCCCGCGGCGGAAAATCGCGCTTGCGTTTTGGCGAAAATAATAGTAAAACTAAAGCGCCGAAATAAGCATTACGGCGACGGGAAGGAGAGCGCCCATGAGCAGACAAGAAGCAGCAGAGCAATATGCGATAGCCCTGAAGGCCGGGCAGAAATGCCGCAAGGAATGCCTGATACAGGGGAAGTACCCGTACCCGCAGGTGCTCGACGAGATATTCGACGAGTCGATGGCTGCGGGCAGAGTTGAGCTTGGCACGATAAATATCCCGACCGAGCACATCGTCGGCACAAAGACCGGCGGCCGGCAGAACGCCTTTGCGGCAAACTTCATGCCGCTGCTCGGCGAGGGGACGGAATTTGCGCATAAGTGGATAAGCCTGTGCGAGACGAACCTCAGCGACGAGGGCATCCGCGACCCGATACGCTGCTGCGAGTACATGGGGCGCTTCTACGTGCAGGAGGGGAACAAACGCGTCAGCGTGCTGAAAAGCTTCGGCGCGCCGAGCATCCCCGCCGTCGTCACGCGAATAATCCCCGCGTGGTCGCAGGAGCACGAGGTCAGGCTGTACTATGAGTTCATGCGCTTTTATCAGCTCAGCCGTCTGTATATCCTCTCGTTCAGCCGCCTCGGCTCATATGTCAAGCTTCAGGCGGCGCTCGGCTTCGATGCTGACCATGTCTGGAGCGAGGAGGAGCGGCGCAGCTTTTCCGCCGCGTATTACTCGTTCCGCACTGCGCTTGAAAAATGCGAGGGCAGCCGCTTTCCGGAGACGATCGGGGACGCGCTGCTGATATTTCTGCAGGTGTTCAGCTTCGGCGAGCTGAAAGCCATGACGCAGACCGAGCTGGAGCGCTCCATAACCGGCATCTGGCCGGAGGTCGAGGTGCAGGCCAGACCCGCGCCCATAACCGTCAACACCGAGAGCAGCGTCGAGGTGAAGGGCGTGCTGACTAAGCTCATGGACAGCATCCGCCTGCCGAGCCATCTGAACGTCGCGTTCGTCAACGAACTGCCGCCGGAGAAGAGCGCGTGGATAATGTCGCACGACCGCGGGCGCGAATATCTTGAACGGCATATGCCGGACAAGGTCACGACGCGGGTATATAACATTGACGCTGAACATGACGCGGACGCGCTGATCGACGCCGCCGCGGCGGACGGCGCGCAGGTCATATTCGCGACCACCCCGAGGCTCATATCCGCCTGCCGCAAGGCGGCGGTGAAGCACCCGAATATAAAGATACTCAACTGCTCCGTCTCGATGCCGTTTCCCGGCGTGCGTACTTATTACAGCCGCGTTTACGAGGGCAAGTTCATCTCCGGCGCCGTCGCGGGCGCGATGACAAAAACCGGCCGCATAGGCTACATCGCGAGCAGCCCCATCTACGGCGTTCCGGCGGGGATAAACGCCTTTGCGCTCGGCGCGCTGCTCACGAATCCCGATATAAAAATATGCCTGCGCTGGTCGAGCGTGTCGGAGGATCCGATAAGTGAATTGAAGGCGCTGGGCGTCGATATGATCTCGAACCGCGACGTGCCGAGTCCGGAGCAGCCGCAGGACGCGTGGGGGCTGTGCCGCGTGGACGGCAGCGGCGCGCTGATCCCGATCGGCTCGCCATTCTGGAACTGGGGCGAGATGTATGTGCGTATAATCGAAAACATCCTCGGCGGCGGCTGGGATGAGCTGAGCTATAAAAACAGCGGCAAGGCCGTGAACTACTGGTGGGGCATGAGCAGCGGCGTCATCGACGTCCGCGTGACGGAGAACTGCCCGGACAGCATGGCGGAGCTTGTGGATATTCTCAAGCGCGGCATTTCGTCGGGGCTTATCATGCCGTTTCACCGGAAGATAACCGCGCAGAGCGGCGGCGCGATAAACGACGGCACGCGCTGGCTCTCTCCGGATGAGCTGCTGCATATGGATTGGCTGTGCAGCTGCGTGGAGGGGAGCATCCCCGAGTTCGACGAGCTGCTGCCGATGGCGCAGTCTCTCGTGCGGCTGCTGGGCGTGTACAGGGATTGGATAATCCCCGATAAAGGGGAGGTGCAGGTATGAAGCTGCTTTTGATATCCGACCATGAGAACAGTTTTCTCTGGGACTATTACGTGCCGGGGCGGCTGGACGGCATCGACCTCATCCTGTCCTGCGGTGACCTGAAGCCCGAATACCTAAGCTTCCTTGTGACGATGGGGCGCGCGCCGGTGCTGTATGTCTGCGGCAATCACGACGGGCGCTATGAAAAGACCCCGCCCGAGGGCTGCGACTGCATCGAGGACAAGCTCGTGACCATAAAGGGGCTGCGCATCCTCGGCATGGGCGGCTGTCCGGTGTATAACCGCGGACCGCATCAGTATACCGAGCGGCAGATGGAACGCCGTCTGCGCAGGGTCGGGCGGCAGATCGCCAAGGCCGGCGGCGTCGATATCCTGCTCAGCCACGCGCCCGCCGCGGGCTGGGGCGACGCGGACGACTTCGCGCACCGCGGCTTTGAGTGCTTCAACGATTTCCTGGACAAGTACCAGCCGAAGTACCATGTTCACGGCCACGTGCATATGAATTACGGATCAGATATTCCCCGCACGCTTCAGCGCGGCGGGACTACGATAATAAACGCATGGGATAAATATATTCTTGAGATCTGATCCGGGAGACCAAAAAATGAAAAAGATTGCAATAGTAACAGGCGGCAGCGGCGGCATAGGCCGCTGCACCGCGGCCGCGCTGCGCGATGCGGGCTGCACGGTATATGAGCTGTCCCGCCGCGAGAAACCGGCGGACGGCATCGTACATATCACCGCCGACGTGACGGACGAGGCACAGGTTCGTGCCGCGATAGACGAGGTCATCAGCCGCGAGGGGCGGATAGACATTCTGGTCAACAACGCCGGCTTCGGCATATCCGGCGCGGCGGAGCTGACCGACACAAAGGATTCACACGCCCAGCTTGAGCTGAATGTGTTCGGCACCGACAACGTCACCCGCGCGGTGCTGCCGCATATGCGCGCGCATGGCGGCGGGCGCATCGTGTGCATGAGCAGCATCGCGGGCATTGTGCCGATCCCGTTCCAGCTCTGGTACTCCGTGAGCAAGGCCGCGATAATCGCCTACGTGCTGGCACTGCAGAACGAGGTGAAGCCGTTCAATATAAGCGTCTGTGCGATAATGCCCGGCGACATCGCCTCCGGCTTTACCGACGCGCGCAAAAAGTCCGGCGCGGGGGACGACGTGTACGCCGGGCGCATCAAGCGCTCCGTCGACGTCATGGAGCACGACGAGCGCACGGGCATGAGTCCGGAGTTCGCGGGCAAATTCGTCGCAAAATACGCGCTGAAGAAGAGCTCGCGGCCGCTCGTCGCCATGGGCGCGGCCTACAAGGGCGCGGCAGCGCTGGTGAAGCTGCTGCCGCAGCAGACGTCAAACTGGCTCGTCGGCAAGATATACGCGAAATAAAATATCAAGCCCAGTCGGAAGCTTCCGACTGGGCTTGATTTATAAGCGTTGAATTTACTTGTTGAGAATCTCCATGAACTCCTCGCCGGTGATGGTCTCGCGGCTGTACAGGAAGTCGGCCAGCTCGTCGAGCTTGGCGCGGTTCTCCTTGAGGATGCCGATGGCCTTTTCATGCTGGCGCGTGACAAGGTCGATGACCAGCGCGTCTATCTTCGCCTGAGTATCCGGCGAGCAGGCGAGGGACGTGTCGCCGCCGAGGTACTGGTTGTTCACGGTTTCGAGCGCTACCATGTCGAAATCCTTGCTCATGCCGTAGCGGGTCAGCATGGCTCGGGCAAGCTTCGTGGCCTGTTCGATATCGTTCGAGGCACCGGTGGTGATGGAGCCAAACACGACCTCCTCCGCGGCGCGGCCGCCGGTGAGAGTGGCGATCTTGTTCTCCAGCTCCTCTTTGTTCATCAGGTAGTGGTTGCCCTCCTCGACCTGCATCGTGTAGCCCAGCGCGCCGGAGGTGCGGGGGATGATGGTGATCTTCTGTACGGGGGCGGAGTTGGTCTGCTTCGCGGCGACGAGCGCGTGGCCGATCTCGTGGTAGGCGACGATGCGCTTCTCGGCGTCGGTGAGGATGGCGTTCTTCTTCTGGTAGCCCGCGATGACGACCTCAATGCTCTCCTCAAGGTCAGACTGCGTGACGAACTTGCGCCCGTCGCGCACGGCGCGCAGCGCGGCCTCGTTGACGATATTCGCAAGCTCTGCGCCGGATGCGCCGGATGCCATGCGCGCGACGGTGTTGAAATCGACGTTCTCCGCGAGCTTGACTTTCTTCGCGTGAACCTTGAGTATTTCCTCGCGGCCCTTGAGGTCGGGCAGCTCGACGGGGACGCGCCGGTCGAAGCGGCCGGGGCGGGTCAGCGCCGGGTCGAGGGATTCGGGGCGGTTTGTAGCGGCGAGGATGATGACGCCGGAATTGTCGTCAAAGCCGTCCATTTCGGTGAGCAGCTGGTTGAGCGTCTGCTCGCGCTCGTCGTTGCCGCCGTACTGGCCGCCGCCGCTGCGCTTCTGGCCGATGGCGTCGATCTCGTCGATGAACACGATGCACGGCGCCTTCTCCTTGGCCTGATTGAACAGGTCGCGAACCTTGGATGCGCCCATACCGACGAACATCTCCACAAACTCCGAGCCGGAGATGGAGAAGAAGGGGACATTGGACTCACCGGCCACGGCCTTTGCCAGCATGGTTTTACCGGTTCCCGGAGGGCCGACGAGCAGGATGCCCTTCGGCATCGAGGCGCCGATCTCCTCATACTTGCTGGGGTCGTGCAGGTAGTTGACAATCTCCTGAAGGTTCTCCTTCGCCTCGTCCTCGCCCGCAACATCGGCAAAGCGGATGCCCTGCGTGGACTGGACGTAGATCTTGGCGTTAGACTTGCCCATGCCGAACATCATGGAGCCTGCGCCGCCGCCGGCCTTATCCGTCAGCTTCTTGGCCATGAACTGGCCGATGGCAATGAAGATGATCAGCGGCAGCACCCAGCACAGGATGCTCAGGAACGGGGACATCTGCTCCACGATCTCGCTGGCGAACTCCGCGCCGGAGGCGTGGAGCCGGTCTACCAGCTCAGGGTCATCCAGCACGCCGGTCTTGTAGATCTTGCTACCGTCCTTGTTGGTGAAGATGATCTGGTTGGTCTCAATCTCGACCTCTTTGATGTTCTTCTCTTCGGTCATGGTCATAAAGGTGCCGTAGTCGACCTCCTTGACCTGCCGCTCGGCCATCCAAGGCACAGCGATGAAGTTGAACAGCAGCAGCACCATCAGGGCTATACTGTAATAGTACATCAACGGTTTTTTCGGGGGCTTTACCTCTTTCATATGCATCCTCCGTTTAAGAATATTTTTAAAGGATTATAGCGGGAAAGACTCCGAAAGTCAATGACTTCAGGCGCTTTGAGCGGGCAAACGCGCAAATTTTACAAACGCGTAAAAACTCCGCCGGGGCTGCACAGCTCCGGCGGAGAAAATTATATATCCGGTTATCCGATAGTTTCGTTTACGAAGTCAACAAGTCCCTCTTCAACCTCGTCGCGCAGCTCAAGCTCGTTGTGAATTTCGTGCCGGTAGCCACTGTACGCCTTGACGCTGACCTTGTTGCCGCTCTCCGCAAGGAGGTTTGCCACATGGTACAGCCCCTCGCCGTAGTTGCCGCATGGGTCCTGATCGCCGGAGATGAGGTATACCGGCACCGCGGACGGCACCTTCTCCGCCCATTCCGGACTCTCGATGAAGTGGTACAGCTCGACGAGATCCCACACCAGCTCCAGCGTCGTGTCAAAGGTGTTGAACGGGTCGCCCGCGTGGTCGGCGACGATATCGGGGTTCACGGCGATCCAGTCCGCGGGGCCGTTCGGGTTCTCGATGCGGTCGGTCATGCCGAGGAACACTTTTCCGAACCACTCTCCGGAGGGCTGATATGGGTCAGCCGCGACTGCGGCGCGGATGGCCGGATCGTTGTATTCTATCTCGCAGCCCTTGAACTGGCTTACCAGCCCGCAGAGCATGAGTCCGGCGAGGTCATCGCCGTAGAGCGCGGCGTAGGCGCGGCCGAGCATCGAGCCCCAGCTGTGCCCGAATACGAAGAACGGGAGGTCGGGGTAGGCCATGTGCGCGATGTCGTGCAGGTATTTTTCATCCCGCAGATAGGTCATGTAGCCGCCGGAGTGCGGGTCGCCGAGGGTGCCGCCGTCGAAGCCGGTCTTGCCGTGGCCGATGTGGTCGTCGGCGTAGACGACGAAGCCCGCAGCCTGGAACTTGCTTATCATGTGCAGATAGCGGCGCGAGTGCTCGCCGAAGCCGTGGATGAGCTGTATCACGGCGCGCGGCTTGCCGAGCGGGGTGTACGCCCATGCCTTGATGGTGTCCCTGCCGTTGGCGGACGGGAAGTTGATCTCTCGAATGGACATAGTTGTTCCTCCTTGTTGTGATGTTTTCCGAATGATATGAAACCATTATAACATAAGGAACATGAGGAATAAAGGCTTTTCTATGGAATAGAGCTGAGGCTTACTCCAAGTATTCTACATATACGGAGGGGATGGTGAGAGAATCGCCCAGAACCGTAGTGTATGTGTATAGGCCGCCGTACGTGCCATAGAATGTGATTTTGTCGTCTTCGAGTATACGCGAGCCGCTCCCGTAGCTGTCAACGTATATATAAACTACATCGCCGTAGCTGCCGGACGTGGCGACCCTGTAAGCTGAATAATAGAGCGACGAAGTGGCTTCGTAGCAGACCTGCACGACCGTGCCGGAGAATTTCACATATTCGTCCATATATGCGTCCGGAGTTCTGGACAAGTCCTTATACGATATGCTGCGGCAGCTCTCCTTGTACAGCTCCTTCAGCTCATCGTCGCTGAGGGTGAAGCTTTCCGTTTGAACGATTGCGCCGCACACGGTGCAGAGTTTTACGCGTGTTCCGTCGGCATACTTCGTGGGCATTTCAGCGATTATCCAGTCACCCGGCGCGTGCGCCGCTTTGCTGATTTCGCGGCTGACTTCGGCTCCGCAAACAGTGCAGGTACCCGTTTCCTCGCCGCTTTCGGTGCATGTTGAAGCCTTTAAAGTGACCCATTCGTCTACCGTGTGCCCAAGGGGGTCCCCGTCTGTTTTGCCGCAGACGGAGCAGGTCTTCGCCTCCGTGCAGGTGGCGTCCGTCCAACTGTGCCCGAGCGCTTTGCCGTCCGTCTCTCCGCAGCGGGAGCAGGTCATCGGCGTTTCACAGTCCGCATCGACCCATTTATGACCGAGCGCGCTGCCCTGCGTGGCGCCGCATCGGCGGCAGATGCCGGCTTCTGTGCATGTAGCTTCGCTGAAGTTATGCCCAAGGGCAGAGCCGTTAGTTTCGCCGCATTTGGTGCACGTGGCGGCAGTGGTGCATGTGGCGGGAGAAAAATTATGTTTTGCGCAGCATCCGCACATAATAACAGCGAGCACAAGGGCGAAGAAGATCGCGGCAGGTTTTTTCATATAATCCCTCTTTCTATAAATTTTGGAATCTATATGAAAAAGTGTAGTCGTTTTAACGACCATAGTCAAGATAAAGATCACCTTATAGAATTATTTTGGCAGGTGATTTTATGATTTCGTATGAACCGTTTTGGGAGACGCTGCGCGGGTCGAATAACTCGACGTATTCACTCATAAACAAGTATCATTTATCCAGCTCCACAATCGATAAGCTGCGGAAAAACAAGCCGCTGAATACAACCACGATAAATGATTTGTGCAGGATACTTGACTGCCCGGTAGAATCGATCATGGTGTATGTCCCGTCGGATAAGGATCAGGTATTATAAAAAACAGCCCGAACCAAGCGGTTCGGGCTGTTTTGGTACGAAATTATCAGTCGGTCACGTAGGGCAGGAGGGCGATCTGACGCGCTCTCTTTATGGCCTCAGTGAGTTCACGCTGATGCATGGCGCAAACACCGGTAGTACGGCGAGGCAGGATCTTGCTGCGCTCGGACATATAGCGGCGGAGCTTTGCGGTGTCCTTATAGTCGATGGACGTGGCCTTATCGACGCAGAACTGGCAAACTTTTCTGCGCTTACGATTCTTGGGGTTGTTCTTATCGAAAGCCAAAGCTGTATCCTCCTATCAAAAATTTTAGAACGGCAGCTCGCCGTCGCCGTCGTCAAGCTCGGAAAATGCGGAGGGAGCGGAATTCACGCTTCTCGGCGCGTCGTATCCGGAGCTGGGGCGGCTGTAACTGTTGGAGTAGCTGTCGCTGCGGGAATCGCCGCTGTCGCGGCGCTTGCTCTCGCCGAAGTACATGTTGTCAACAACGACCTCCGCGCTGCGGCGCTTGCCGCCGTCACGGTCGGTCCAGTCGCGGATCTGCAGACGGCCGGAAACGACTGCCATGCTGCCCTTGGTGAAATACTTGTTGACAAATTCGGCGGTCTGACGCCATGCAACGCAGTCGATGAAATCGGTCTGCTTCTCTCCGCCGTCGCGGCCGCCGAAATCGCGGTCAACAGCGAGGCTGAAGGATGCCACAGGCGTCTGGGACTGGGTGTACCTGAGTTCGGGATCCCGTGTCAGGCGGCCCATAATAACAATGTGATTAAGCATCGATGCGCTCCTTACTCTGCACGCAGGGTGATCAGGCGACGCAGAATGCCGTCAGTGATACCGAGAATACGATCCAGCTCGGCCGGGAACTCAGCGCCGCTGGTGAACTTCATCAGCACATAGTAGCCCTCGGTGATATAGTTGATCTCATAAGCGAGCTTGCGCTTGCCCATTTCCTCCAACTCATCAAGAGTACCATTTGCTTCAACAAGTGCCTTGAACTTCTCAACAACAGCCGCGGTCTCTTCCTCGGTGAAGTTGGGATTGATGATGTACATTACTTCGTACTTTTCGCTTGCTTTTGCCATGGTTGCACCTCCTTTTGGTCTTTTGGCCCCCACTCATATGGGAGCAAGGATAGCCCGCCCATACTGACAGGCCATATAATTATACCGGATTTTCCTGCTTTGTCAAGGATTTTTTGCGGATTTGAGGAAAAATTCCGCATCCTTGCGCAAAGCGGCGCGGGATGCTATATTATACACGAAAGAGGGTGCGGGGATGGACAAAAAGGTGACCGGATTTATCATACGGCGGGAGAGAATGCGGCGCGACTGGAGTCAGGACGGGCTGTGCCGCGGGATATGCGCGGCGTCGTACCTGTCGAAGATCGAGCAGGGGCGCGTCACGGCATCGGAGGATATTCTGCGCCTTTTATATGAGCGGCTGTCTCTGCCGTGGTACGGCGGTGAGTCTGCTATGAGCGGGCTGAGCGAGCGCCTTGACGAGCTGTACGAGCTTGCCTACTCCGGCGAATTTAAGGCTCTTAATGCCGCCGTCACCGCACTGCGCGAGGAAAAGCCGGAGCTGCTGCTGAGTCCTGCCGCGGCGGACATCTCCGTACTTTCGGAGATCGCAGCATGGCGCGGCGAGAGCGCGGATATTGACGAGGCAATGGAGCAGTATCTTGCGCCGCGCGGCCTCGCGCTGCTGAGGCTGATGCAGCATAGGGAAGCGGAGGCCGCCGCCATCTACCCCTCGGCGCTCTGCTCTTACTGGGCGGGCAACGTTCTGTATGAGAGCGGCGGGAGCTACACCGCCGCCGTCGAGAGCTTTCAGCGCGCTTATGCACTGGCAGCGGAGGAGGGGCGGGCGCGGCTTATGATGCTCAGTCAGACGCGCCTCGGAAACTGCTATGCAAACCTGCTCGACGTGGAGAACATGAACGCGCATTACCTCATTGCAAAGCGGCTTTGCAGGGCGCTGGATGCCACGGCGCATCTTGCAGACATCGAGTATAATCGCGCCGCGACCGCGCTTGAAACGGGCGATTTTGAGGGCGCGTACAAATACTTCTCCGCCGTAAGGGAGCCGAGACTGATGGATCTTCACAAGCTTGCGATATGCTGTGAAAAGCTCGGTCGGCGCGAGGAGGCGCTTGCCGCTCTGGACGCGGCCGAGGCGGCGGAGGAGACATATATCCCGGCAGAGCTTGCAGGGGCGATGCTCAGACTTGTGCGCTGCCGGCTCGAAAACCCCGACTATCTGCATGATGCCGATTACGGCGCGGCGCTGCTCGACTGCTTTGAGCGCTGCCGCCGGGAGCTTCCGATAGGCTACGCGGGCTTTCATCTTCCGTGGCTGCTCGAATGGTACACCGCAAACCGGCAATACAAGCTTGCGTATGAGCTTATGAACGAATTTCCTATAAAACTGAAAATATGACGATTAAACCCGCTTGCTATAAGAAAACTTTCCCATAACAAGCGGGTTTATTATATCTTAACCTCGTGATAGCATATATGCGAGGTGAGGAGATTGAAAAAGACTCTGTGGACAAAAAACTTTACTCTTGTGACCGCGGCCAGCGCGCTCGGCGCGGTGGGCGGCATTGCGGGCGGCTTCGCGCTGTCGTTTCTGGTGTTCGACGAGACGGGCAGTACGCTGGCCTCGGCGCTGATTCTTGCGATACAGCTCGTGCCGTTTTTCGTGCTGCCGCTGTTTCTCGCGCCGGTCATGGATCGACTGCCGCGCAAACCCTTTCTGGTCGCGGGCGATCTGATAGACGGCGTGCTCTACGCGCTGATGGGGCTGTACCTGCTGAAATTCGAGTTCTCCTACGCGGCGTATCTCGGCTATTCGCTGCTGCTGGCCTGCCTTGAAAGCTTCGACGAGCTGGCCTTCCAGAGCATCTACCCGAAGCTAATCCCCGACGGCATGGAGCAGCAGGGCTACGCCGTGTCGACGACGCTGTATCCGATACTGCGTGTGCTGATGCTGCCGCTGGCGGGCGTTCTGCTAGACGCGGTGGGCGCGGCGTGGATACTCATCGGGCAGGGCGGCCTGTCGCTGCTGGCGGCGCTCATCGAGAGTAATATCAACATCACCGAGCACCGGCGGGAAAGCGGGGAGAAGCTGTTCACCCTCCGCCAGTGGCGCGCGGACATAAGGGAAGCGGCAGAATACCTGAAAAACGACCGCGGTGTGACCGGGATATTCTCATATATGGCGGTCACAAACGGAGTCGCAAGCGGCTATTCCTCGATACTCGTCGCGTTTTTCAGGACATTTCCGGGCTTTACGGCGGCAATGTACTCGCTTTTCTCCGTGTTCGAGTTCGCGGGGCGGACGCTCGGCGGCGCGGTGCAGTACAAGCTGAAGATCGCCAAAGAGAAAAAATTCGGCTTTACTTTTATAGTGTACCAGATTTATGAGCTTATGGATATGTGCCTGCTCTGGCTTCCCTATCCGCTGATGCTTGCAAACCGGGCGCTGGTCGGCTTCCTCGGCGCAAACAGCGCGACGATGCGTCAGGCCGCGATGCAGACATATATACCGGAGGAGCTGCGCGCAAGGCTGAACGCGTTTCAGAATATGCTCATCACGGCGGCAAGCGGAGTGTTTACACTCGCTATCGGGGCGCTCGGCGAGGTGCTGGACTACCGGCTGTGCGTGACGATATGCGGGGCGACGGCGTTTATCGCGGCGTGGCTGCTGGTGTGGCGGCGGCGCGCGGACGTGCGGAAAATTTTTGAGAAGTGAAAAGCATAAATTTGGGGCGGCTCTGTTTACACGGAGCCGCCTTGAATGTTATTATATATTAGATTATAACGGAATAACAGGAGGCTCGATATGATAAGCCTTTGCAATGACTGGGAATTCACACCCGAATGGACTGACGGCTTTGCGCGCGGCGACGGCGGCGCGGAGCGCGTATGCCTGCCGTATAACCCGCATGAGCTGCCGCTGCACTACTGCGGGCCGGAGGATTATGAGGCTGTCTGCGGCTACCGTCAGCGCCTGTTCATCACCGAGAGCAGCCGCGGCAAGCGACTGTTCCTGCAATTTGACGGCGCGGCGCATCACGCGTGGGTCTACGTCAACGGCGCGCTTACCGCGGAGCACAGTTGCGGCTACACGGCGTTCAGAGTCGAGATAACGGAGCTTGCGGAGTACGGCGCGGAGAACCTCATCGCCGTGAAGCTCGACAGCCGCGAGGATCCCGCCCTGCCGCCGTTTGGCTTCGTGATAGATTACCTGACCTATTCGGGACTTTACCGCGAGGCGTGGCTGGATATCCGGGACGAAAACTACATAGAGGACGTCTTTGTCCGGACCGAGGGCAGCACCGCCCGCATCAGCTACACCGTTTCCGGCGCGAACCGGAACGCGAAGCTGCGCATCCTCGACGGGGAGCGCCTGATGGCGGAGGCGGACGGCACAGGAGACGTCTGCGTGATAGACGTGCCCTCCGCGGAGAGATGGGATATCGACAGCCCGAAGCTATATACCTGCGAGGTCGCGCTGGAGACGGGCGACGTGCAGCGCGTGAAGTTCGGCTTCCGTGACATCGAATTTCGCGCGGACGGCTTTTATCTCAATGGCCGCCGCGTGTTCATGCGCGGCCTGAACCGGCACCAGAGCTATCCGTACATGGGCTACGCCGCGCCCGAATCGCTTCAGCGCGAGGATGCGCGGATACTGAAGGAGGAGCTGTGCTGCAATGCTGTGCGCACCTCGCACTATCCGCAGAGCCAATATTTCATCGACGAGTGCGACCGGCTTGGCCTGCTGGTGTTCACGGAGTTGCCCGGCTGGCAGCATATCGGGGACGAAAAGTGGAAGGAACAGGCGTGTGAGAACCTGCGCGAGATGATTTTGCAGTACCGCAATCATCCCAGCATCGTGCTCTGGGGCGTGAGAATAAACGAGAGCGTGGACGACGACGCGTTCTACGCGCGCACGAATGCTATTGCCCATGAGCTTGACCCCTCGCGGCCTACTTCGGGCGTACGCTATATTCAGAAAAGCAGCCTGCTTGAGGACGTGTATTCGTATAACGACTTCTCCCACACCGGCGATAACCCCGGCGTGAAGCCGAAAAAGACCGTCACGCCGGATATGAATAAGGCGCTGATCGTCTCGGAGCACAACGGGCACATGTTCCCCACCAAGAGCTATGACACGTGGCAGCGCCGTCAGGAGCATGCACTGCGCCATGCGCGCGTGCAGAACGACGCGGCGGCGGACGGAGAGCACGCGGGCTGCTTCGGCTGGTGCATGTTCGATTACCAGACGCACAAGGACTTCGGCTCCGGCGACAGGATATGCTATCACGGCGTGATGGACGCGTTCAGAAACCCCAAGACCGCCGCGGCGGTCTACGCAAGTCAGGGAGACGCGCGGCCGGTGCTGGAACTGGGCAGCACGATGGATATCGGCGATTACCCCGCTGGTCAGCCCGGCGCAATATACGCCTTCACGAACGCCGACGAGGTGCGGCTGTATAAAAACGGCGACTATGTCGCAAGCTTCGCGGCCAAGGGCTGGAGCGGCCTTCCGCACGGCCCCGTGCTCATCGATGACACCATCGGCGAGCTTCTGGAGTCGAAGGAGGGCTTCACCGGCGCGAAGGAGCGTATGCTGCATAAGTGCCTTGTCTCGGCGGGAAAGTACGGCCTTGCGAATATGCCGTTGGCGGACAAACTGCGTATGCTCGCCTGTATGCTGAGATATAAGCTCAGCTTTGACGACGGCGTGGCGCTGTACGGCAAATACGTCGGCAACTGGGGCGGCGCGGCGACGCAGTGGCGCTTCGAGGGCTGGAAGGACGGCGCGAAGACATGCGAGCACACCTGCACTCCGGGCAAGCGGCTGCATCTGGAGGCCACGCCAAGCGCCCTGCACCTGACCGAACGGCAGAGCTGGGACGCGGCGGCGGTGCGCATAAGAATTGCCGACGAGCAGGGGAACACGGCAAGCTACGCCCAGCTCCCCGTGACGCTGAAGCTCAGCGGGGACGCGGAGCTCGTCGGCCCCGCGGTCATCACCGCCGAGGGCGGCATGTGCGGCACATACGTAAAGACCATCGGGAAGAGCGGCCGCGCGCGGCTCGTGATATCCGCGCCGCAGACGGAGTCTGTGACGCTTGAATTTGAGATAGACAGGGAGAACGATATATGAAAGCGATAGTAACGGTCATAGGCAAGGACAGAGTCGGCATAATCGCGTCGGTCTGCGCGCTGATGGCGAGCCACAACGTCAACATTCTGGACATCAGCCAGACGATAATGCAGGAGTATTTCACGATGATAATGCTCGTGGACGTCTCGGCCTGCGAGGTGTCGTTCTCGGAGCTGGCGGATCAGCTCGAGCGCGCCGGAACGGAGCAGAATCTCTCCATCCGCATCCAGCGCGAGGACATCTTCAACGCCATGCACAGGATCTGAGAGGTGCGCCGTGCTGAACCGCAATGACATTCTTGAAACCATAAACATGATAGACCAGCAGCATCTCGATATCCGCACCATAACGATGGGGATATCGCTGCTGTCCTGCGCCGATCCCGACCCGAAGGCCGCCTGCCGGAAGATATACGACAAGATCACGCGCTGTGCGGAAAAGCTCGTCAGAACGGGCGAGGAGATAGAGCGGGAATTCGGCATCCCGATAGTCAATAAGCGCATCTCCGTGACGCCGATGGCGCTTGTCGCCGCCGCGTCGGGGACGGAGGATTACGTCCCCTTTGCCGCCGCGCTCGACGCTGCCGCAAAGACCACGGGCGTGAACTTCATCGGCGGCTTCTCGGCGCTGGTGCAGAAGGGTATGACCGAGGCGGACAGAAAGCTGATAGCCGCCATACCGGAGGCGCTGGCTACGACCGAGCTTGTCTGCTCGTCGGTGAACGTCGGCTCCACCAAGGCCGGTATAAACATGGACGCGGTTGCGCTCATGGGTCAGACCATCAAGCGCACCGCGGAGCTGACCGCCGCGCACGGCGGCTTCGGCTGCGCGAAGCTCGTGGTGTTCTGCAACGCCGTGGAGGACAACCCCTTCATGGCGGGCGCGTTCCACGGAGTCGGAGAGCCGGAGAAGGTCATAAACGTCGGCGTGTCCGGGCCGGGCGTCGTGCACCACGCACTCAAGGCCGTCAAGGGGCAGCCCTTCGACGTTGTGGCCGAAACGGTGAAGAAAACGGCGTTCCGCATCACGCGCATGGGGCAGCTCGTCGCGCAGGAGGCAAGCCGCCGGCTCGATACGCCCTTCGGCATCGTCGATCTGTCGCTCGCGCCGACGCCCGCCGTCGGCGACTCCGTCGCGCGCATCCTTGAGGAAATGGGGCTAGAGGTCTGCGGTACCCACGGCACCACCGCCGCGCTCGCGCTCCTCAACGATGCCGTGAAGAAGGGCGGCGTGATGGCGTCCTCGTCCGTCGGCGGGCTTTCCGGCGCGTTCATCCCCGTCAGCGAGGACGAGGGCATGATCGCGGCCGCGGCCTCCGGCGCGCTGACGATAGACAAGCTCGAGGCCATGACCTGCGTGTGCTCGGTCGGGCTCGACATGATAGCCGTCCCCGGCGACACGAGCGCCGAGACGATATCCGCGATAATCGCGGACGAGGCGGCGATAGGCATGGTCAACAGCAAGACCACCGCCGTGCGCCTTATCCCCGCGCCGGGCTGCAAGGTCGGCGACACGGTGGAGTTCGGCGGACTGCTCGGCTCCGCCCCGGTGCAGCGGGTGCACCCGTTCTCAAGTGCGGAATTCGTGGCTCGCGGCGGGCGGATACCCGCGCCGATGCAGAGCCTTAAAAACTGAAATACAGGAGGGAACACATGAAGCTGGACTACATGATCGAGCTTGAGGGCGGCTTCCGGATCCACGGCAGCGAGGAGCTGCGCTCCGGCTGCGTACGGATAAGACCCGTGCTGCCAGAGGGCAGGGTGAAGGCCGTCACGGCGCGCGTGAATATCACGATGGCGGAGGACGAGCGATTCTTCGTCAACGGCTACCAGACGTGGACATATTGCCAGGAGCAGGGCAGGCACGGCTTTACGCGCGGCATGGGGAAGCTGCCGAAATTCGTCATCGACAAATTCGGCATAGACCGTTACGGCGACTATTTCTTCGTCGATTACCCGCAGACCCCCGGCGTCATGCACGGCGAGAGCTACTGCTATTTCCGCCGCGGCGGGAATTACCGGCTCATCGCGTCCCTCGATGAGCGCGCGGGCTATACCCTGCTTCGCTACGACAGCCGCTGCGGCGTACTGACCATATCGCGCGACTGCGCGGGTGTCCGCTGCGGCGGGGTGTTCCCGGCGCTGGAGCTTTACTATGCCGAGGGCGGCGAGGACGCGGTATTTGACGGCTGGTTTGCGGCGATGGGCGTGAAAAGCCGCGGCGCAAAACGGCTGTGCGGCTATTCGAGCTGGTATAACCGCTATCAGAATATCGACGCCGAGAGCATCACGGGCGATCTCGCGGGCTGCGCGGAGCATATGCTGCGCGGCGACCTGTTCCAGATAGACGACGGCTGGGAGCCTGCCGTCGGCGACTGGCTGGAGACGGACGCGAAGAAGTTTCCGGACGGGCTTAAGGGCACGGTTCGGGATATCCACGGCCGCGGCTTTCTTGCGGGACTGTGGCTCGCGCCTTTCGTGTGCCAGAAGGATTCGAAGATATTCCGAGAGCACCCCGACTGGCTCCTGCTGCATGACGGCAAGCCGTGGTACTGCGGCAGCAACTGGGGCGGCTTCTACGCGCTGGACATCGACAACGCGGAGTTTGTGCGCTATCTTGAGCAGACCTTCAGCCTTGTGCTGGACGACTGGGGCTTTGACCTCGTGAAGCTCGACTTTCTCTACGCCGCCGCACCCTTCGGCGATGCGCGCGAGAGCCGCGCCGGACGCATGACGCGCGCGCTGGAGCTGCTGCGCCGCCTGTGCGGGGATAAGCTCATCCTCGGCTGCGGTGTGCCGCTGATGCCGTCGTTCGGGCTGGTGGATTACTGCCGCATAAGCTGCGACGTCGGGCTTGACTGGGACAACAGCCTCATCATGCGCCATACGAACCGAGAGCGCGTCTCGACCCGTCAGGCCATCGGCAACAGCATCTCGCGCCGCCAGCTCAACGGCCGCGCCTTCGGGAACGATCCGGACGTGTTCTTCCTCCGCGAGAGCAATATCCGCCTGAGCGAGACGGATAAATATAAGCTCGCGGTCGTCAACAGCCTGTTCGGCACGCTGTTTCTGACTTCGGACAATATGGGCGAATACGGCAGCGAGGCCGCGGCGCTGTATGAGCGGCTGCGCACGCTTTCGGAGCGGGCGGAGAATATACGTGTTGACACCGACAACGGCCTTACAGTATACTACGACTTGGAAGGCACCGAGCAGGTGCTGGAAATAGAATAATAGAACAGGGAGAGAAGATATGATAGGCACCGGACTTAAAAAGCTTGCCAATGAAAACGGCATGAAAGTTGCAAACGGCCTCGCCTATGGTACGTTCCGCGGCTATTCCGCGGCGTTCTGGGACGGCAGCGGCACCAAAACCATGATGCTCAGCACGAGCATACGGGACGTGGACGCGAAGAGCGAATTTTTCTCGCGCCTCGGACAGGTGAATTATCAGAAAGAATACCGCGTCAGAGAGCTGACCACTATGGACGACGGCATCGTGGTGGTATTCAACGACACCGTCGGCACGCTGAAGAAGATGGACGAGTTTTTCAATTTCTTCTTCCCGATACTCGATGCCTGCGGCGCCACGAAGGCGGATGTCTGCTCCTGCTGCGGACAGCCCTTCGACGGCACGGAGAGCTGGCTGCTCGTCAACGACGCGCCCGTGAAGCTGCACAGAGCCTGCCGCGAGCGCATCGAGAGCGACACGCGCCGCGAAGAGGCCGCGGCGAAGGAGAACGACACCGGCAATTACGGCATGGGTCTTTTGGGCGCATTCCTTGGCGCGGTGCTCGGCGCGATCGTCTGGGCGCTGATATACATGCTTGGCCGCGTCTCGGTCGTGGGCGGCCTGATAATCGCGCTGTTTGCGGTAAAAGGCTATGACATCCTGCACGGCAGACAGGGCAAGGGCAAGATCGCGATAGTGCTGATAATGTCGCTGCTCGGCGTCGCACTCGGCACCTTCGGCGGAGAGACAATAGCGCTTATCAAGGAGATCGCCGCCGGGACTCTGCCCGGCTTCGTATACGGCGACGCACCGGTTCTGGTTCTGGCGCTGCTTGCCAACGAGCCGGAATATCAGTCGGTTGTGCTGAACAATCTCGGCATGGGCGTTCTGTTCGCGGCGGTTGGAATTTATTTCATCCTGAAGAAAACCCACAGAAGCCTCAAGGGCCTGGTAATAAAGGAACTGCCGTAATTATCCGAACATGAAAAGCGGAGCCGTCACTGCGCGTGATAGCTTCGCTTTTATACATTTAAAGGGAATTAATACGGAAAATTATTGAAAAAGCCATAAAAATGGAATCTTTAGAGCAATTTTGACGCTTGACAAAACATCATAACATGTTCTATATTCTAATAGGCGGCAGCTTATCCGAAGGTTCGCCGGATAAAGCTGCGTTTATGCAAACCTCCGCGATGTCGGAGGTTTGTTGGTTTTAAGGGATCGCAAAATCAACAAGGGCGGGATGCATAGAACATTTGGCCTGACTGGGTACTTTGGGTCTCAGACGGTTGCTGTCGGCTCCCGCGCGGCGTCGCGCGGGCATCGCGCCGGAAAGTCGGTACGATAAGCCGGAAAGCTGGTATTTACCTTACGGCTGCGCTTTTCTATTCTTATAGCTGGGAGGTTGATCGGCTTGGATATACAAAAGAACATTGCAGCAGCTATAAGGGCTGCGATGGAAGAACGCCAGCTATCGTTGACCGAATTCTCCAAGGAGCTTGGCATAGGAAAGTCGTCTTTGCAGGCGTACCTTAACGGTCAGCAGAATATGCGCTCAGATACTATAGAGCTTATAGCAGAGAAGCTGGAGATAACTCCGGCTGAATTGGTATCATACCCCGCCGAGCAGCAGCCTCCAAGCGAAAATCTGCATCCACTGCTGAAACCTATCGAAAAGGAGTTCCAAGCGGTGAACAAATTTCTGACCGTAATTTCCGACAGACTCTATGAGCTGGAAGCGCAGCTCGAGGAAAGAGGGGAAGACGTTCCGCATGGGGACAACTGACCGCCCATGCGGCAGAAAATGATCTGTCGATGTGAAATGGATACGGATTGTGAAAGCTATCGGCGCGTGATGCAGGTAACGAGCAAGAGGATGCTCTGCGCATCATATTATGCGGTATGCCCGAGGTGCGGATGCTCGCTGGAGCGCGATTATACGGCGTTCTGCGACCGCTGCGGGCAGCGTCTCGGATGGAGCGAATATAGAAAAGCACGTGTGCTTGACACGTGAACTGTTTAAATAGCAAGATTTGGATAATTTGAATTGACGGCCGGCTCATGGCCTGTGACGGGCGTACGGATCAGAAATGACAAAAACGGCGGTGAAGTTTGTGCTTCACCGCCGTTTATTTTTTCGCGTCTTTTAAAATTTGATGACCAGCCATGCACACAGCGCGATCTGCGCTATGGCGATGAGAGGGAAGAACACGGCGAAGTACCAGTGGCGGGTCTTGTGATGGAAGACATGCATGCCGAGCGTGCCGCCGATGCCGCCGCCGAGCAGGGTGAACAGAAACAGCGTTTTTTCAGGGATGCGGCGCGAGCCGCGGCGGGCTTTGGCCTTGTCTATGCCCATGAGCGTGAATGAGATCACGCTCATTACACCGAGCAGCACCGGGAGATATTTTATAACGATCTTCAGACATTCTCCCATGCCGTCACCGCTTTCCCTTGCCCGGACGGGTATTCTTTTTGGGCTTTGCCTTTGCCCAACCCTGCTTGTTCTGGGGCTTCTTGGGCTCAGGCGGCTTTTCTGCGGCGTTCTTGGGCCTGCGCTGCTGCGGCGCATCCGGCCGGACAAGGCACTCCGGACCGTAGCCGATCAGATCCTCACGGCCTGCCTCCTTGAGCGCTTCTATGACGAGGCGCCGCTTATCCGGCCGCTTCCACTGCAGGAGCGCGCGCTGCATGGCTTTCTCATGGAAGGTCTTGGCGACATAGACACTCTTCATCGTGGTCGGGTCGATGCCGGTATAGTACATGCAGGTCGATATCGTGCCGGGAGTGGGGTAGAAATCCTGCACCTGCTCGGGCTGGCGTCCCATCTTGTTCAGATACTCCGCGAGTGCCACGGCGTCCTGAAGCGTGCTGCCGGGGTGCGAGCTCATGAGATATGGGACGATGTATTGCTCCTTACAGAACTTGTTGTTGAGACGCTTGTATTTGTCCATGAAGCGCTCGTACACGTCAATATGCGGCTTGCCCATATAGTCGAGCACGGAGTCTATGCAGTGCTCGGGGGCAACCTTGAGCTGGCCGGAGATGTGGTACTTCACAAGCTCGGCGAAGAAATCGTCGTTCTTGTCCTGAAGCATGTAGTCGTAGCGTATGCCGCTGCGGACGAATACCTTTTTAATGCCGGGGATAGCGCGGAGCTTACGCAGCAGCGCGAGATAATCGGAGTGGTCGGCGTCAAGATTCGGACACGGGGTCGGCGCGAGACAGCGCCGCTCCGCGCACATACCGCACTTGGCCTGCTTCTGGCAGGAATAGTGCCGGAAATTCGCCGAGGGGCCGCCGACGTCGTTGATATAGCCCTTGAAATCCGGAAGCCTGGTCAGCGCCGTGACCTCGCGGATAACGCTCTCGTGGCTCCTCGACGTGACCATGCGCCCCTGATGGAAGGCCAGAGAGCAGAAGTTGCAGCCGCCGAAGCAGCCGCGATTATGGATGACCGAGAACTTGACCTCCTCAAGCCCGGGCACGCCGCCCATCGGCTCGTACATCGGGTGGTACTGTCGGGTGTAGGGCAGCTCCGCGACGAAGTCCAGCTCCTTCGAGGTCAGCGGCATTGCGGGCGGGTTGACGATGAGCCACCGTTTATCGTGCTGCTGTATCAGAGCACGGCCGCGTATCGGATCGTGCTCGGCGTATTCGATGCGCGTTGCGTCCGCGTAGGCGCGGATATTTGTCCGCACCTCTTCAAACGACGGCAGCGTCACGCTCGGATATGCGCAGACCGACGGGTCGTTCACCAGCACCGCCGTGCCGCGGATGTCAATCAGGGAGGCGACCGGCTCTTTCTTCAGCCGCCGCGCGATCTCGCGCGAGGCGTATTCTCCCATTCCATAGACAAGAATGTCGGCTCCGGCGTCGGCCAGCGCACTGCGGCGCACCTTGTCGTCCCAATAGTCGTAATGTGCGAAACGGCGCAGCGACGCCTCAAGCCCGCCGATGACTATCGGCAGCCCGGGAAAGGCCTCGCGTACGCGGTTGGCGTAGACAATGACGGCATGATCCGGCCGCAGACCGGCCTTCTTGCCGGGGGAATAGAAATCCTCGCTGCGCGGCTTCTTGGCGGCGGTGTAATGCGCTACCATGGAGTCGAGATTGCCGGAGCAAAGCATCGCGCCGAGACGCGGCCTGCCCATGGCGAGAAACGCGTCTGCTGAATGCCAGTCCGGCTGGGCGAGGATGGCCACGCGGTAGCCCTCCGCTTCAAGAACGCGGGCAATCACCGTGGGGCCGAAGCTTGGGTGGTCAACATATGCGTCGCCGGTGACGATCAGAAAATCGTACCACCACCAGCCGCGGCTCTCCATGTCCTCCTTGGACACTGGCAAAAATTCAAAAAGCTCACTCATTCAAGTTCTCCGAAATACCAGCCTGAAAGGCCGTCTTTTTTTATGAAATATCCGCGGCTCGTGGTCTCCACAATGCTGACGAGGTCGCCGCGCCTGAGCGGCGGGACGTAATCGGTGCAGTCGTTGCAGTCGGTGAATTCGCCGTCGGAAAAGAGATATTTTGTAAGAATATCCATCTCATACCCGGTGCGGACGTGGCGGCAGCGGGAGAATTCCTCGCCCCGCTCCAGCACCTGCACCCGGCTGTCGCCCCAACGGATGTAATACGAGCGCCCGCCCTCGGCCTGATCGCGGAGCACACGGCGCACGGGGAAGGGGTCGTAGTAGACATAGCCGAAGCTGTCGCTTCCGTCCCACGGAATTATCAGGGCGTTGAGCTGCCCGTCGTCCTTGAGCACACAGCCGCCGTCGATACTGACGATATGGTGCTCGCGGTCAACTATCGGGTTCGCGCAGACTCTGTCCGTACCGTACAGCACGACCGGCCAGTGCCCGACGATGACCCATTTCTCAAAACTGCGGCCGGTGTTCATAAACGCGTCACAGCGCATCAGCTCCCCGGCGGTGTGCGCGGAGAGGGGCTTGTCGTCCCGCATGGCGGCGTGGGCGAAAACGTAGTTTTTCGTCTCGATGGCGTGCGGCAGGCGGGAGATAAACTTCCATTCCTCGGTGAAGCTGTTGAAAAGCTGCTTTTTGCACTCGGCCAGCCCCTCCAGCTCGAAGGGGTCGATACCGGCGGCGTTGCACATTTCCCACAGCAGGCCGCATTTCTTGTGCATCATGTAGTGCAGCAGGTGCTCGTCGGCCTCAGGCGGCATACGGAAAATGTCATCCCAGCCGTCGCAGTTGCCGCAGACCGTGTATACGTTTCCGGCTTCGCTCAGCTGCATGATGTATCTGAGCGTACCGAGGCTGTCCGGCCCTTTTTCGAGGAAGTCGCCGTCGATGATGAGAATATCGTCCGCGTCGAAGCGGATTTTTTTCAATAGACCTTTGAGATACGACAGGTTTCCGTGAATGTCGGACACCGCGATGATGCGCCGCCCCGGCGGGAGACGCAGGCGTTTTATCCGCGCGGGCATGTCGAATTCAGACATTGCGGCCTCCGATCTTCTTCTCCATCAGAAGGAGCCTTCCGCTGCTGCCCGGCTCAGAGCTCAGTTCATCGAAGCCGTAGCGCCGATAGAACGCGAGCGCGGCGGCATTGTCGTCCGCGACGTGCAGCCGCAGGGCGCGGCGGCCAAGCGCCTCATAGTGCACTATCGCGCGGCCGAGGAGCTGTATCCCACAGCCGATACCGCGGTACTCCGGCGCGAGGTACAGAAGCGAGATCCAGCCGTAGCCAGCGTGTGCGCCGCGCTCGGTGTCGAGGTCGATAAGCCCGGCGGGCTTGTCCTTGTCATAAATTTTTATCACAGCCGCGTGGTCGTGCTCATAGTGCCGCACCGCAGCGGCATAATACGGCTCCGCGGAGTAGCCGTTGAGATTCCCGTGCGCGGCGAGCCACGCGTCGGAGTAGCAGCGCTTGTAGTATCCCGCGTCCTCACGTGGATCGAAGCTCTCGCCGCGCATATCGGGCGTCTTCTGCCATGGCTTCATGCCGAGCGCGCTCAGGTGACTGACGTCGTTGATGAATACCGGGCTGAACGCGCCGCTTTCAAAGTGCAGCAGCGTTACGCCGGTGTTGCCGCATATGGGCAGGTGCTCTTTGTCGCCGAGACCGATGCCGAGGATTCGCGACAGCAGGCACAGAATAGTCACGCCGTGACTCACGACAACGACGCTCTTCCCGTCGTTCGCTTCCGCGATGCGGATAAGCTCCGCGTAGGCGCGCTGCCCGACCTCGGCGTAGGTCTCCGCGCCGGGCGCCTGCCACTTTTCGGGGTCGAAGATGAAATCGTGCATGGCCTCCGGCTGCTCGTAGGCCACGTCGCCGAAAAATCTGGCCTCCCACGAGCCGACATTTATCTCGCGCAGGGCGGGGCGCAGTTGCATGGGCAGGTCGTGATACCGCGTGATCGCGGAGGCGGTCAGGCGGGTGCGGTAGAGGTCGCTTGCGTACAGCGCATCGACATGCACCGTGCGGAAGCGCTCGGCCAGCGCGTCGATCTGCTTCAGGCCGAGCGCCGTCACGGAGCCGTCCCAGTGCCCCTGCATCATGCGGTAGAGGTTGCCCTCGGCCTGTGCGTGCCGAATAAGATAAATTTCCGTCATAACTGTGCCTCCAAAATCTTGACCATACGCGCGGAATAAAGTATAATAAAGTATTCTTAAGAAGTTCTCGCCTTATTATAGCGTGGATCGACGGAATAAACAAGTGTTTTAGTGGGAGAGATGGAGAGTATGATCAGAGCGGCGGCATTGGTTTCCGGCGATGGGTCGAAGCTTCAGGCAATACTGGATTCCATGTATTTTAAAGAGATACCGGATTTTGAGCTGGTAGCGGTCATTTCACCGCAGAAGGACGCATATGCGATGAGCCGCGCCCTGAATGCGGGGGTTCCGGCCTACGTTGTCGATCCTGACCTGTTCCCGACGATGACGAGCCACAGCATGGCTGTTGCGAACAAGCTGCGGGACATGGACGTGGAGCTTGTCATTCTCGCAGGCTACGATCTGCCGCTGGGAGTGATACCGTATCAGTTCAAGAACCGCATCATCGGCACCTATCCCGCTATCTACCCTGCGTTTGAGGACGTCGAGGGCGATATTCACCGCGCCGTTCTGGAGCGCGGAGTGAAGGTCACGGGCGCGACGGCGTATTTCGCCGACGGCGACGGCCGCGTGGGCGGCATTATCCTGCAGAAGGCCGTTGAGGTTCTGCCCGACGACGACCCGGAAACGCTTCAGCGCCGCGTCATGGAGGAGGCGGAATGGAAGCTGCTGAGTCAGGCGGTGACGCTGTATTGCAGCGGGCGGCTCTCCGTCCACGGCAGCCGCGTCGTGATATCCGAGGAAAAAGCAAAAGTGTAAGTTTTATCGGCCGGAGGAAACTCCGACCGATTTTTTTATGGCTTTTTCGCCGCCCGCCATGGTGAAGATGGGCGAACAGAAACATAATTGGAATTTTTTAGGCCAGAAGAGCAGCGCTTCCGGCGATTTTTGCCATTTTTGGATATCCTTTGCTTTTCTTCTGCTGAAAAAATAAATTTTCAGCGCTTTCAATATTCGTCAGGGAATATCGCGCTGATTTTTCGTTTCATCTTGATAATTGCAATACGCACCCTTGCGATGTTATAATCTGCGTGTAAAGAAATTTAACAGCAGGTATAGGCGGGGAAGTCATATGGGCCCCGCGTCTCTACCGGGCAGCCCTTGAATTGCCCGACTACCGAGTTGAGTATAGTCACACACAGCCTGAAACAGCTGTGTGAGCTTTGCTTTTCGGTAGAGAGGTTTGCTCTCTGCCGTTTTTTATTTTCATTTTCAGGAGGAAAGCGATATGCGCGTAATCAAGACCAAGGACCGCTCAAAGCTGATTCAGGCAGCCATGGGCAAAATCCCCTGCGACCTCACGATAGGCAACGTGCAGTTTCTGAATGTAATAACAGGTGAAATATATCCGGCCAGTGTAGACATACTGGCTGGATTTGTTGTTTTAGTGCGCGAAGAAGGGCAGGAACCCGTCCTCCCCGCAAAGAAATACTACGACGGCTGCGGCAGATATCTCATCCCCGGCTTCATCGACACGCATGTACATGTGGAAAGCACCATGATGATCCCCGAAAATCTCTCCCGCGCCATCCTCCCATGGGGCACCACCACGATCTGCACAGACCCCCACGAGATAGGCAACGTTATGGGCGTTGAAGGCGTAGAGTTCATGCTTGACAACGCAAAAAAATCTAAGCTCCGCCAGTACGTTCTCGCCCCATCCTGCGTGCCGTCCGTCCCCGGCCTTGAAAACGCCGGCGCGGAGTTCGGCGCGGCCGAGATCGGCAGACTGCTCGACATGGATAATGTCGTCGGTATTGCCGAGATAATGGACTATGTCGGCGTCATCAACGACACCGAGCGTATGCACTCCATAATCGAGGAGGGCGTCAAGCGCGGAATGTTCCTGCAGGGGCATGCACCCTACTGCACCGGTAAGGAGCTCGCGGCATATCTGATCGGAGGCCCCGTATCCGACCACGAGAGCGTCTCCGAGGACGAGGTCCGCGCAAAGCTCAGAGCCGGTATGCACATCAACCTCCGCGCAAGCTCTCTTATAGACAGCCTGTCGTTCCTCGTCGACGGCTGTAAGGACATGCCGTGGCGCGATTTCGTATCCGTCTGCACCGACGATGTGCACGCAAAGGATCTGCTGACCGTCGGCCATATCAACAAGGTCGTCGGCAAGGCGATCGCTGCCGGTCTCGACGGGAAAGAGGTCATAAAGCTTGCTACGCTGAACGCCGCACGTGAATACGGCTTTGCGGATCTCGGCGCGATCGCGCCGGGCTATATCGCCGATATCCAGCTTGTCGATGCGCTGGACGGCAGCCGCCCCAAGGCCGTATTCGTCGAAGGCGAGTTGGTCGCCGAGGACGGAAAGTATCTCGGCAGCGACAGCATGGGCGAGGCTTACGACCTTCCCAATACTGTCAATATCCCGCAGCTCAGCGGCTCCGACTCCTTCAGGCTGCGCGTACCCGAAGGGTACAGCGGCAGCACCGTGACCGTGAACGTTATGACTCCCGTCCCCGGCAGCCGCATACTGCGCCATGTGGTGCCCACCGAGCTTCCCGTGAAAGACGGTGCCGTGGATATCAGCGGCGACGCGTCGCTATGCTTTGTATGCTGTGCCAACCGCTACGGCCTAGGCAGCAAGACCATCGCCGTGTACAGGAATTTTGGCCTGCTCACCGGCGCGCTTGCCTCGACCATTTCTCACGACAGCCACAACCTCACCGTGTGCTACCGCAGCGCGGACGACGCGTGGCTGGCCGCGGAAACGCTCAGAAACTGCGGAGGCGGCGTGTGCGCGGCAAACAACGGCAGCGAAACGCACATTGAGCTTCCTGCGGCAGGGCTGATGAGTCAGAAGCCCTGCGCCGAGGTCGCGCAGGATATTGCGGAGGTTCAGAAGGCGGTCGATGTCATAAGCGGCGGCGCACTCACACTGCTCGCCAGTGCGATCATCGCGCTGCCCGTTCTTCCCAGCGTTGTTATCACAGATATGGGGCTTGTGGACGGTACTACCCAGTCCTTTGTCCCCGTATTTGCAGATATGTAAGCAGAAATCAAACCAGAAAGAGAAAAGGAGAAGATCATGGAGAAACTTTTCAAGCTCAGCCAGCGCGGTACCGATGTTAAAACAGAGGTTATTGCCGGCCTTACGACCTTTATGACCATGGCATACGTTTTGGCGGTACAGCCCGCGGCTATCTGCGGAGGCGATGCGGCGGTCGTTGATGTCAACGGCGTCGTCATCAGCAAATCTGCAATAATGATAAGCTGCGCCCTCGTTTCCGGCCTTATCACTATGCTCATGGCATTCTACACCAACCTTCCCTTCGCACTGTCCACCGGTATGGGCTCCAATTTCATCCTCGGCGCAATGATCCAGTCGCAGGCGATCAGCTTCGGTTCCGCGATGCTGATAACCCTCGTATCCGGCATCATTTTCGTTGCTCTTACCGTGTTCGGACTCCGTGATCTGATCGTCCGCGTCATTCCGAAGAACCTCAAGATCGCGATATCCGCATCCATCGGCTTCTTCATTGCGTATCTCGGTTTCAAAAACTCCGGCATCGGAAGCTTCGCCAATGGCATTGCGCTCGGCGACATCACCGCCCCCGCGGTTCTCCTCTCCATCGGCGGCCTACTCCTCATGATCGTTCTCAACGCTCTCAACGTCAAGGGCGCGATACTCATCAGCATCCTCGCTATCACTCTCATCGGCATCCCCTGCGGCGTGACCCAAATCTCCGGCGTCGCCGCCGTCCCCGATTTCTCCGATCTCAGCAACGTCATGCTCAATTTTGACCTCAGCAACGTGTTCACCGCAAGCGGTCTTATCCTTGTTTTCGTCTGCTTCTTCGGCGACTTCTTCTCCACCCTCGGCACCGTTCTGGCCGTCGCGGGCCGCGCAAACATGCTTGACGAAAACGGCAACCTCCCCGGCATTGAGCGCCCCTTCCTCGTTGATGCCATAGGCACTTGTGTCGGCGCTCTCACCGGCAACACCACCGTCACCACCTATGTTGAGTCTACCTCCGGCGTCGAAGCCGGCGGCCGCAGCGGTCTGACCTCCCTTGTCACGGGTGTCATGTTCCTCCTTACCGTGTTTCTCGCTCCCCTGTTCGTCGCCATCCCCTACTGCGCGACCGGCCCCGCGCTCATATACGTCGGCTTCCTCATGCTCAAGGGCTTTGTAGATATCGACTTCTCCAGCTTCGACGAGTGCATAGCTCCCTGCGTCATGCTCATGTTCACCGCCTTCACCGGCAGCATCACGAACGGTCTCGGCGCGGGCATAATCGTTCACGTCCTTGTCAAGCTCGTCAAGGGCCGCGCCAAAGACGTCCACCCCATCATGTATGTGCTCTGCGCCCTCATGGTGCTGTACTTCATCGTCGGCTGAATGACGCGTTCCCGGCCGCGCCCTTTTGGACAAGGCCGGGAACGGCTTTTTGCTCCGGCATAAAAATTTTCCGCACGTTTCCGTCAATTTTGTACGTCCGCTCAATATACATTGCAGATGAATAATATTCGCGTTGCAGCTTGCGCATAACCATTTTGCTTATGCATGTATAACATTACATTTATTCATGGATACCCCTCTTGACAAATGAGAAACACGGTCGTACAATCATGCCATTCTTGAAAGAAGGAGCGAGCAGCACATGTTTAACGTCCGTTTTGACAGCATGATGATGGGTATGATGCGCATGATGAGCATGTGCATGATGATGTGCGCCAAAAATTGCTCGCTTGCTTCATAAACCTGTCGATCTGATGCGGAAAATGTATTCACAACAGGCCTGAAAGCAACGAGCTTTCGGGTCTGTTTTATTTTTGGAGTGTTGATATGATAGAACTGAAGAATCTCAGCAAGGTCTATAAAACATCGGAGAGAGAGATTGTCGCGCTTGACGGCATAAACCTCACAATTCAGGACGGCGAGATATTCGGCATCATCGGTCTCAGCGGCGCAGGAAAGAGCACCTTGGTGCGCTGCATAAACCTCCTCGAACGCCCGACCGGCGGCGAGGTGATAATCGACGGCAAGAGCCTCACGGAGCTGCCACGCAGGGAGCTTCTGAAGCTCCGCCAGCAGATTGGCATGATATTCCAAGGCTTCAACCTTCTGGAGCAGCGCAATGTTATAAAGAACATCTGCTTCCCGCTGGAGCTTGCGGGGGTCAAGAGGGAGGACGCGCAGGCGCGCGCTCTGGAGCTTCTGAAGCTGGTCGGACTTGAGGACAGGGCGTCCTCCTATCCGTCCCAGCTCTCCGGCGGACAGAAGCAGCGCGTGGCGATCGCGAGAGCGCTCGCGACGAAGCCGAAATACCTCCTCTGCGACGAGGCGACCTCCGCGCTTGACCCGAACACCACCCGCCAGATACTCGACCTGCTGAAGGAGATAAACGAGAAGCTCGGCGTCACGATAGTCGTCATCACCCACGAGATGCGTGTCATCGACAGGATATGCGACAGCGTCGCGGTCATAGATTCCAGCCATATCGCCGAGGTCGGCAAGGTCAGTGCGGTGTTCTCGAACCCGCAGTCGCAGATCGCGCGCGATCTGATAGTCCCGAAGGACAGCACCGTCATCAGCACCGCCGGCGGCCGCCGCATAAGGCTCATCTTTGACGGCAAGGACAAGACCAACGACCCGCTGATCTCCCGAATGGTTCTGGAGTGCGGCGCACCGGTCAACATCCTGTTCGCGGATACAAGGATTTTTGAAGGCGTCCTTCATGGACACATGGTCATAGAGCTTCCGAACGACAAGAGGGAAGCGGACAAAATAATCACATGGCTGTCCAGCAGCAGTGTGAACTGGAAGGAGGAGATATAAGCGATGTTTTCTGAAATGTTTTATAAGCTGTGGAACAATGGTCTCATACAGCTTGGAATATGGGAAACCGTATATATGACCCTCATCTCCTCCGCGTTTGCCTATCTGATAGGTCTGCCCCTCGGCGTAATACTGAACGTCACCGATAAGAAGGGCATCGCCCCGCACCCGAAGCTCAACAGCGTACTCGGCTTCGTGGTCAACTTCTTCCGCAGCATTCCGTTCATCATCCTGATGGTCGCGATGCTTCCGGTAGCAAAATTCCTTGTCGGCACGATGATCGGCAACAAGGCCGTTATCGTGATGCTGATAGTCGCTGCCGCGCCGTACGTCGCGCGCATGGTGGAAAGCTCTCTCAACGAGGTGAACGTCGGCGTTATCGAAGCGGCGCAGTCAATGGGCGCGAGCAACTTTGAGATAATCTGCAAGGTGCTTGTACCGGAGGCAAAGCCCGCGCTTATAACCGGCGCCGCCATCTCCGTCGTCACCATCCTCGGCTACTCCGCCATGGCCGCCACGATCGGCGGCACCGGCCTCGGCCAGATCGCAATAATCTACGGCCATCAGCGCAGCAACGACGATATAACGTGGATCTGCGTGTTTCTGATATGGATCATCGTTCAGGTGATTCAGGAGCTTGGCCGGTATATAGCAGTCAAGACCGACAAGAGAATCAACAAGTAATCCATCATTTTTATATAAGGCACTTGGCCGAAATATTTTCTGAAAAGGAGAAAAACAAAATGAAGAAGACTCTTACCATCATCCTCGCACTCGTACTCGCACTCGGCGTTCTCGCCGGATGCGGCAGCAGCGCAAGCACCCCCTCCGCCTCTGAGGCGCCCGCAACCGAAGCTCCCGCAGACGCGTCTGAAGCTCCCGCTGCCCTGACCCCGCTGGTCGTCGGCGCAAGCTCCACCCCCCACGCCGAGATCCTTGAGTCCGTCAAGGACGTTCTTGCTGCCGAGAGCTACGACCTTCAGGTCGTCGTTTACGATGATTACGTCCTGCCCAACACCGCTCTTGCAGACGGCGAGCTTGACGCAAACTACTTCCAGCACACCCCCTACCTCAACAGCTTCAACGCTTCCAATGGCACTGACCTCGTCTCCGCTGCAAAGATCCACTATGAGCCGTTCGGCATCTACGGCAACGGCGTGAGCGATCTCTCCGAGCTTCAGCCCGGCGCAACCATCATCATCCCCGCTGACGACTCAAACGAGACCCGCGCACTTCTCCTCCTCCAGCAGGAAGGCCTCATAAAGCTCCCCGATGACGCGAGCGCCGAGAAGGGCGTCAACCACCTCGACATCGTTGACGACGGCGGCTACAATGTCACTCCCGTTCAGGCCGATACCGTTCCCTCCGTCCTCGCCAACAGCGACGCCGGCACCATCGCAGTCATCAACGGCAACTACGCGCTTCAGGCCGGCCTGAAGGTCGCTGACGCTCTCGCAATCGAGGACGCTTCCGGCGACGCGGCTCAGACCTACGCGAACATCATCGCCGTCCGCGCGGGCGACGAGACCAGCGAAAAGACCCTTGCTCTCGTCAAGGCTCTCCAGTCCGACGCTGTCAAGACCTTCATCGCCGACAGCTACAACGGCGCAGTCGTCGCAATATTCTAAGCTTCCGAAATACATCTATCCTCTTTTCGTATGCACCCCGTCTTTGCGACGGGGTGCATTTTTAAACGGCGATATGCTGTAAAATTTTCACGTTGTCTGCTGCCCGTGCGTGATGAAAAGCCCTCGATCCGGTAGAATCGAGGGATTTTCAGCTTCAGCGTCATTCAACAAGGCATAATATGTGTCAGCACATATGGCAAGATCAGGGATTGTCCTGCTTCCTTCTCAGGCTCAGACAATCTGCTATCATGGCGATAAACTCGGAGTTCGTCGGCTTCCCCTTTATACCGCTTACGGTATAACCGAAGAACTTCTGGAGTACTTCAACATCGCCGCGATCCCATGCGACCTCTATCGCGTGGCGTATGGCTCGCTCCACGCGCGACGGCGTCGTGTTGAAACGCTTCGCAACCTCAGGGTATAAAACCTTGGTTACGGCGTTTATCATTTCCATGTTGTTTATCGTCAGTATAATGGCCTCGCGCAGATACTGATAGCCCTTGATGTGCGCCGGAACGCCGATCTCGTGTATGATATCGGTGACGACGGCTTCGAGGTTCACATCCTGCTTGGTCGGCTGAGGAACGAGCTTGCAGTCGTAACCGGCGTTGGACGCGATTGCACCGTGGCCGGAAAGCTGCCGCACTCTACCGAGAAGTGCCGGCGGGTCGCATGGTTTGGGCATGAAATAATCAGCGCCCAGCGAGGAACAGGCGGACACTACGTTGTTGTTGAGAAATCCCGACAGAACTATTACGTGCGGATGCGCGCCGCTCTCCGGGATGCGGCGCAGGACTTCAAGCCCGTCGAGCTTGGTCAGCGCCAGATCCATGATGAGCACGTCCGGCGTAAGCTCGGCGACCAGAGCAAGAGTTTCAAGGCCGTCGTCAGTGGCTCCGACGACCTCCATATCGCTCTCTGCGGATATCAGGTTCTTGATAAGTGTACAAAAGTCGTGGTTCGCATCGGCAACAAGTACGCGAATTTTGGTTTCCATAATTTATTCTCCTCCCATATTGCAAAGTCTAGGATATTGCTGTACTTTTAAACAATGTTTTGCCGCTTCGTCCCAAATAACGTACCATAGTTGACACTTTTAGAACAACAGAATCTTGTCGAATGACGAAGATTTAATGTTGACATAATATATATAATTTCCACTAATTTCAATATTCTTCGACATAAAGATTTACAATAAATTTTATCTATATGTCGAACTTTGTCGAAATTTTTAGAAAAAATTTTATGGCGTTCCGTAAAGAAGCTCAAAAGTTTCGTAATGATCGCCGGTGTAGTAGATAAGCCCGTCGTTGGAGAACACTATGCGCTCCGCGCCGCGCGAGGACGTGCCCAGCGTGTTCACGTCGCATTCCGTCCAACTGCGCCCCGGCGCGTCGGGCAGCAAGCCCTCGCGGTTCCCGAAGCGGTCGCCGCCGATGCACATTCCGGGCAGGTATTTCTCAAGAGATCCGCCGCTCCAGCCCGCGGCGCGCGCCTCGTCCTTCGTCACGAAGTTCGGCGGAAGGTGCCCGTAGCTGTGAATATAGAGCGCGACGTCGTCCTTGCTCGTGTAGCTCCCGTCTTCGTCGAGCGTCTGTTCCGGCGCGGCGGACGGCTCAGAAGTTGCCTGCGGCGTGGCTTCAGCGGGCTGCGGCGCGGTGACGTTCGCGCCCATGCAGCCGCCGAGCAGCGCGCACAGCATACACAGCGCGAGCAGAAAACTTGCAAACCTAAAACCTTTTCTCATTGTGCCCCTCGCTTTCCAAATATGTTCATATGATTTTAACACTTTTTACACATGGACGCAATTGTCATGCCCGCGGAATTGTGATAAAATCAAAATTCAGGGAGGATTTGCACTATGAAAAAATTTTTACCGCTGCTGCTCGCGGCGCTGTTGGCCTTCGGCCTCTGCGGGTGCGCCGGTTCCGATGCTCCGGACGAACCGGAGGCCACGCAGGTCGTCGAGGAGCCGGACTACGTCCCGGCGTTTTCGGACGCCGAGAGCGCGGCGATGGCGTCGTTTATGAATAAAAACCGCGCGCTCATCTACGAGTCCGCGCTGTATACCTTCGATTTTGACGGCGAATACCGCCCCGTGCTTGTGAGGTACACGCCCGACGGTGAGTCCGTGATTCTCGCGGATGACTGCGTGCCGGAGTTCCTGTTGGCGCTGGACGGGAGACTGTATTACGTCAATACCCGCCGCGGCGGCGAGATAGAAAGCATTGCGCCGGATGGGAGCGACCGTCAGGTTCTCGTTGACGAGAGCTGTGACTGGATGCAGATATACGACGGCGAACTGTATTTCTGCGACGGCGAGGCGCAGTTCTGGCACATGCAGCCGGACGGCAGCGGAAAAACCCTGCTGCTTCAGGGGCCGTGCTATTACCCGTACGTGTTCGACGGGCACATCGTGTATCAGGACGGGCGCGACGAGTGCCTGTACCTTGCCAGTACCGCAACGGGCGAAACGCTCCAGCTGAGCTATGTCCCGGCCTACGCGCCGGTGATACTCGGCGGCGAGCTGTACGCCACCGAGAAGACGGACGCGGGCTACGGCATATATAAGCTCGATTTTCAAAGCGGCACGGCGAAGAGCTACGAGGGACACGCCCTCGCGTCGGCGGCGGAGCTGTATATCCGCGCCGGGGAGTGGCAGATCCGCTACCCGGACGGGGACGCGAAACAGTATGTACTGCCGCTCGCGGCGATAAACGGCGGCGCGGCAGAATGTGGGTACAGCGGATACAGACGCGTGGAATACATCAATCCGGAATACCTCGTCGAGAGCGAGTACGAGGCCGGGGGCAGGATACGCAGGTTCACCGTGTGCGGCGCGGATGGCGCGGAAACGGAATTCATGGCCGGAACGGCCGGAGGTCAGGGATAAGCATGGACGAGAATTTCATTCATTTTGAAAATGTAAGAAAGGACTACAAGGCGGGCGAGGTCACAGTGACCGCGCTGCATGATGTCAGCTTTTCGATAGGCAGGGCGGAGATATGCGTGATAGTGGGCGAGTCCGGCGCGGGCAAAACGACACTGCTGAACATCCTCGGCGGCATGGACAGCCTCAGTGAGGGACGCGTCACGGTCGACGGCGTGGACATTTCCGCGTTTGATAAAAAGCAGCTCACCGCATACCGCCGCACTGACGTCGGCTTCGTGTTCCAGTTTTATAATCTGATACCGAACCTGACGGCGCTGGAGAATGTCGAGATCGCGGCACAGCTCAGCAAGGATTCGCTTGACCCGGCGACGGTGCTGGAGCAGGTTGGCCTCGGCGAGCGCGGCAAAAATTTCCCCGCACAGCTCTCCGGCGGCGAGCAGCAGCGCGTCGCAATCGCCCGCGCGCTGGCGAAGAACCCGAAGCTGCTGCTTTGCGACGAGCCGACCGGTGCGCTGGATTACCAGACCGGCAAGGCGATATTGAAGCTCCTTCAGGACACCTGCCGCAGCAGCGGCATGACCGTGGTCATCATAACGCACAACAAAGCGTTGTGCGCGATGGCAGATCGGGTCGTGCATATCAAGAGCGGCACGGTGCAGTCGGTCGAGAAGAACGAGCGGGTAGTTCCGGTTGAGGATATTGAGTGGTAAGATGGATAAGTACGGTTTGAAAATGCTGCTCCGCAGTATAAGATCCTCGCTGGGGCGCTACCTTGCGATACTTGCGATCGTGGCGCTGGGCGTGGGCATCTTCGCGGGGCTGAAAAGCTCTCAGCCCGCCATGCAGAGCACGGTGGACGAATATATGCGCGATAACCGCATGTTCGACTTCCAGCTCATGTCGAGCCTTGGCCTGACGGAGAGTGACCGCGCGGCCTTCGCACAGCTTGACGGCGTGAAGTATGCCGAAGGGGCGTACGGCGTCGACGCGATGGCGGCGGTCGGAAAAACCGAGGAGCCGTACCGGTTCATGTCGGTGACGGAAAACGTCGCAGTGCCGCTGCTGGTTGCGGGGCGTATGCCGGAGACTGACGGCGAATGTCTTGCCGACGCGGGCGCGTTCTCCGAGAAGGACATCGGGAAAACCGTGCAGCTTTCGGAGGATAACGACGCCGACACGCTCGACATGTTCACCTCCCGCAGTTATAAGATAGTCGGCATCGCAAAATCGCCGCGCTACATAAGCAACGACCGCGGCAGCACCTCTCTCGGCTCCGGCAGTCTCAAGGGCTTCATCATTCTGCCCGCCGCCGCGTTCAACAGCGAGGTGTACCATGAAATACTGCTCTACTGCAATTTTGACGGCGCACTGTTTTCAAGCGAGTACGACACCGCGCGGGATAAACTGAAGCCGCGCATACAGCAGCTTCTGAACCGATGCGGCGCGCGCCGGTATGAGACGCTCCACGCCGAGACCGACGCAAAGCTTGCCGACGCACAGCTTGAGATAAACGACGGTTGGGACGAGTATTACGCCAACGAATCGTCGGCGCTCAGCCAGATAAACGACGGCCTTGCGCAGATCGAGGCGGCGGAGAGCGAGATAGAGCAGAACCGCGCCGCGCTCGACGATGCGGAAAAGCAGCTTGAGGACGGACTGGCGAGTATTCCTGCCGCGCGGCAGGAGATAGAGCAGAACCGCGCCCTGCTGGACGAAAAGCAGCAGGAGATAGACGCGGGGCGCGCGGAGCTTGCACCCGCCGAGGCGCAGATCGCACAGCAGGAGGCGGAGCTGGCGTCGGCGCGCCGCAAGCTTGAGACCGCGAAGGAGCTTACGCTTGCGCCGTATAAGGCGGTCGTCAACCGGCTCCAGAGCGAGATAAGCACGACTCAGGCGGCGATAGACGCGCTCGACCGGTCGCAGTTCGGCTGGGAGCTGACGCTGTCGGTGCTCCAGTCGCGGCTGGAGCGTTTGCAGTCCGAACTCACGCAGGCACAGCAGAACCTCGATGACGCCGCCGCGCAGTTTGCCGATCAGGAGGCACAGCTGGCCGACGGCGAAGCCCAGCTTGCCGCGGCAAAGGCGGAGATCGCTTCGGCAAAGGCCGAGCTTGACGCGGGACAGCAGCAGATAGATTCCGCGCGCGCCCAGCTTGACGCCGCGGAGGCGGAGCTGAACGACGCCGAACAGCAGGCAGAGGCCAACCGCGAGCAGATAGCGGCGGGACGGGCGGAGCTTGACAGCGCCGCCGCCGAGGTTGCGGAAAACCGAAAGACGCTTGAGGCCGCGCGCAGCAGCGCACTGGATCAGCTTGCGGCGGGGCGGCAGAAGCTCATCGACGCACAGGCGGAGCTGGATCAGGCGAAGGCCGACGCGGATGAGCAGCTGAAGCTCAACCTGTATGTCCTCACGCGCGACGAGAATTCCGGCTGTGCGACCTTTGAAAACGACGTAACAATCGTAAGCGCGGTCGGGGACGCGTTCCCTGTGTTCTTTGCGCTCATCGCGGCGCTGGTCTGCACCACGACCATGACCCGCATGATAAACGAAGAGCGCACCCAGATAGGCACGCTCAAGGCGATGGGCTATTCTTCCGGCGCGATAATACGCAAATACCTGTGGTATTCGGGCAGCGCGGCGTTTATCGGCTGTGTGCTCGGCTTCGCGCTGGGCGTGACCGCGATACCGTATATCGTCTGGGTAGCGTACGAGATAATTTACAGCTACACGCAGCTCAGATTCTATTTCAGCGCGGCTATGTGGCTCGGTTGTCTCGGCGTCGCGGTGATCGGCATAATATTTGTCACGTGGCTCGCCTGCCGGCGGGAGCTTGCCGGGAAGCCCGCGGAGCTTATCCGACCGAAAGCGCCCGACGGCGGACGCCGCATCCTGCTTGAGCATATCAAGCCGCTGTGGAGCAAGCTGTCCTTTCTGAGCAAAGTGACGCTTCGCAACGCGTTCCGCTACCGGCAGAGAGTGCTGATGATGCTCATCGGTATCGGCGGCTGCACGGCGCTGCTTGTCACCGGCTTCGGCATAAAGGACTCGATCGGCGACGTACTCGACTTCCAATATGGCGAGGTAATGCTGTACGACGTCGTCGTAAACTATGACCCGGCGCGCATCCAAAGCGAGGAGCTGCAGTCCCTGCTCGGCAGCCGGACGGAGAATTATTCCCTGAGCTATCAGGAGGAGGCCACGGTCAGAACCGACGGCGGCAGCCATGAAGCCCAGCTCGTCGCAATGGATGAGAGCGCGATGAAGGGCGTGATAGACCTGCACTATGACGGCAAGGCACTGGCCTTCCCGAAGGCTGGAGAGGCCATAATAAGCGAGGGGCTTGCCGAACAGCTCAAGATAAAAACCGGCGACACGCTGACGCTTGAGCTGGATAAGCAAAATGTGCGCGTCACGGTCAGCGGCATATGCAAAAATTATCTGAACCACTACGTCTACGTCGCGCCGGAGACCGTAGGCTCGCCGGAGAACAACGCGGCATTCCTGCAGACCGGCGCTGAAGACGGGGGCGAAAGCCTTGCGGCGTATCTGCGCTCGCAGACGGGCGTGAGCTACGTATCCGTTGTGCAGCAGGAGCGGGATATGATGGCCGATTCGATGGCCAGTCTCGACATCGTTGTAGCGCTGATAGTCGGATGCTCGGCGGCGCTGGCGTTCATAACGCTGTATAACCTCACGAACATAAACATCATGGAGCGTGTGCGCGAGATCGCAACGATAAAGGTTCTCGGCTTCTATCCGCTGGAGACGGCGTCGTACGTCCTGCGCGAGAATCTGATGCTGTCCGTCCTCGGCGGCGCGGCGGGGCTGTTCCTCGGCAAGCTGTTCCACCGCTTCGTGATGGCGATGATCCAAGTGGATTACATGCATTACGACGTGCGCATAAGCGCGCTGAGCTATGCGCTCGCGTTCGCGGTGACGGTCGTGTTCGCGCTGGCGGCGAACTTCTCCATGCGGCCGAAGCTCGACCGCGTGAATATGGCCGAGTCGCTGAAATCCGTGGAATAAGCATAAATAAAATACGGAGTTTCTGAAAATGATTAGATTCAATAATGATTACAACCATGGCGCGTTCGAGTCGATACTGAACGGGCTGGCTGCGACCAACACGGCCAGCTACGCGGGCTATGGCGAAGACGAGTGGTGCGCCAGAGCCGAGGACGACATAAAAAAGCTGATCTCCAGAGACGATGCGCTGATAAAATTTATCCCCGGCGCAACGCAGGCGAATATAGTTGTGATCTCGGCGGCACTCTCCCAGATCCAGAGCGTTATTGCGGCCGATACCGGACATATAAATTGCCATGAGGCGGCGTCCATCGAGGGCGCGGGGCACAAAATACTGGTGCTTCCGAACACCGACGGCAAGATAACCGCGCGGCAGATCGACGAGTGTGCAGCGGAATATTACGGCGGCGGTGCTCCGGAGTATCTGACGGAGCCGAAGATGGTGTACCTGTCATTCCCGACCGAAAAGGGAACACTGTATTCGAAGCGTGAGCTCAGCGATATCAGCAGCGTCTGCAGAAAATACGGCATGTATCTTTTTGTGGACGGGGCGCGCATGGGCTACGGTCTCGGGGCGAAGAACAATGATCTGACGCTGCGTGATTTTGCCGAACTGACGGATGTGTTCTATATCGGCGGGACAAAATGCGGTGCGCTGTTTGGCGAAGCGCTGGTGATCACCGGAGCAGGACTCAAATACCGCTTCAAGGCATATATGAAGCAGAAGGGCGCCGTGCTGGCAAAGGGCTGGCTGATGGGGCTGCAATTTGTGCTCATGCTGGAGAGCGGCGAGTATTTTGAGAAGACGAAGCAGGCAGATGAATTTGCCATGCAGATCAGGAAAGCCTTTGAGGCCAAGGGAATACCGTTCTGGGTCGAAAGCTTTACAAACCAGCAGTTTGTCATTCTGACCGAGCAGCAAAAGAAAATGCTGGCTCAGGGCTATTACTTTGAAGAGGAAGGCACAACGCAGAAGGGCACAGTCGTGCGCTTCTGCACGAGCTGGGCAACGAGCCAGGCTGAAGTCGATGCGCTGCTCGGCGATATAGCAAGGCTGTGAGCGGCGGCTCGATCTCATTGATATGTAAAAACCGCGCTTCCGATCTTTTGATCGGAGGCGCGGTTTCGTTATCGCTCGTTGTAGAGCTTGGCGAGAGTATCCTGCGCGCAGCGGATGAAGCGGCGCACATTTTTTCCGTTCAGGTGATGCGGCGTTGTGATGATGCCGAGTTTGCGGTAGGCCGGCGGGTCGAGCGGGAGAATGTTCACGTCGCCGTCGATGCTCTGCATGACGAGATTGGAGAGGATCGAAACGCCGAGCTTGTGTTCTACCATCGAGACGATCGAGGGGTCGTCCATATACGTGTTGCGGATGACGGGCGCTGCCTTCCTGCCGTGGACGCTGAGCGCGGGCAGGATGTCAAGGTCGAAGCCGGAGCTTGGCATGAGGAAGTGCTGGCCGGTGAAGTTCTCGACCCGGTAGCTGCCGTTGTCCCCGCCGCAGTCGGCGGGCAGGATTGCGACAAGCTCGTCGTCGCGCAGGTGCGTCCAGCTCAGCCCCTGACACAGATGCGGCTGATAGCTCACTACCGCGCAGTCAAGCTCGTCGTTGCGGACGGCTTCGTAGGTGCCGACGCTGTCGCCCATCGAGATGGAGACCTCGGTGTCCGGACAGATGTCGCGGTAGGCGGCGAGAATGGCAGGGAGCCACTGCCGCGTGACGCTCGTGTACGCGCCGAGGCGCAGTGTCGTGAAGCTGTGCTGCCGCAGCTTGTCCGCCGCCTGCTCAAGCCCGTCTGCCGCCTCGCTGAAAGCGCGCATGGCGGGCAGCAGCTCCTGCCCGGCAGGCGAGAGATGCACGCCGCTCTTACTGCGGACAAGCAGATTCAGCCCCAGTTCGTTCTCAAGCGAGTTCATCATATGCGTCAGCCCAGACTGCGTGTAGCCAAGTTTTTCCGCCGCGGCGGTGAGGCTGCCGCAGTCAATTGCTGCTAAAAGTGCATAAATCTTTTTACTATCCATAGTTAAATATTTCGCTTTCCCATAGTAAAATTAATCCATGACAAAAACTAATTACATATATAATAATTCAGAACTTGGCGAATTGCAAGTGAAATGTTATAATCGCATATACTTTAGTAATTTGATGTGAGAAAAGGAGATTCATTATGGAGAATGATCGTGGATCATGGGGAAGCACATTCGGCTTCATCATGGCGGCTGTCGGCTCGGCCGTCGGTCTGGGGAACATCTGGGGATTTCCCTACAAGATGGGTAAGAGCGGCGGCTTTGCGTTCCTGCTCATTTACCTTGCCCTCGCAGTTTTCGTTGGCATGATAATCATGTGCAGCGAGCTTGCCCTCGGTCGTAAAACCGGCAAAGGCGTTATAGCGGCGTATCAGGCGGCAACCAAGAAGTTTGCATGGCTCGGCTGGCTGGGCGTCATCGCCCCCTTCCTTATTATGAGCTTTTATTCCGTGCTCGGCGGCTACTGCATCCAGTACACGGCGCTTAACATGGCGGAGCTCAGCTTTGACCTCAGCAACAGTCTCGGCGGCACCGCGGGCGGCGGCGCAGTATTCACCGCGATGCTCAAGGCTCCCTTCGGCGCTGCAATATTCACGGCGCTCTTCCTAGGCATCTGCATGGTCATAGTCAAGGGCGGTATCTCGAGCGGTATTGAAAAGTTCAATAAAGTCGGTATGCCCGCACTGTTTGTCATGCTCGTTATCGTTATCGCGCGCGCACTCTCCCTCCCCGGCTCGGCGGAAGGTCTCAAGTTCATGTTCGTCCCCGGCTACGCGGTTCAGGCGGGATTTATCGAAAAGAACCCCGGCTTTATCGAAATTCTCGGTACCGCAGGCGGTCAGATGTTCTTCTCCCTGTCGCTTGCAATGGGCGCAATGGTCACCTACGGCTCTTATCTTGAAAAGAAGGATAACATAGTCAAAAATGCCGGCGTCATCGTCTTTGCCGATACCCTCGTTGCTATTATGGCTGGTCTTGCGGTCATCCCCGCAGCCGTTGCAAACGGTATCGCAAACGGCACTCCCTATGCCGAGATAACCCTCAGCGGCCCCGGTCTCCTGTTCGTCACCCTGCAGGACGTTTTCTACAACATGGGTCCCACCGGTCCTCTGTTCGGCATCATCTTCTATCTGCTCGTTATCCTCGCCGCCATCTCCTCCGCAATCTCCCTGATGGAGGTTATGGCTACCCACTTCATCGACAAGCGCATAGAAGCGGGCAAGTCTCCGGAGCGCACCAGGGTTACCCTTTGGGTCTCCGCTCTTATCCTCATTGAGGCTGTTCTCGTCGCGGTTGACGGTCTGGGCAAATCGGGCGTGTTCAAGTTCTGGGGCGATCAGGCATGGAACGACTGCTTCCTCGACTTCATGGACTGCTGGTCTGAGGGTATTGCAATGCCTCTCGGCGCAATGCTCATGTCTCTGATGATAGGCTGGGAGCTCAAGCCCAATTATGTGCTCGATGAGATACACAGCGGTGAGAACTCCAAGTTCTTCGACGTATTCTATAAGGTATGCATTATGTTCGTCGTGCCCATCGTCATGGCCTTCGTTCTCGCAGGTCAGCTCCAGTCCTTCTTCAACAAGGCAAACCCGAACACGATGTACATAATCTCCGGCGTTCTGCTCGTCATCTTCTGGATAATTGCCGCCGTCGGCAACAAGGCAAAGGCCGCGGCGAAATAAAATCTGATACTTTTTAACAGCCTTCGCTTTGGCGAAGGCTGTTTTTATATCCAAAAATCATACAATATTATAAATATGTATGATTTAGTGTGTGAAAAAAATTACTTTTCTTGATAAAGATCCGTTAAGGATATATACTTTGCTTAAACTGTTCAATATGGACAAAATATCTGTCCTCATACCTTAAATTGATATAAAAAAAGCAAACATTTGTGAAAGTGCACAAGAAATACTTGCCAAAATTTAAAATATGCATTACAATATTGCTTGATATTTAACGATCTAAAATCGAATGGAGTAGCATTGCTTTTGGAAAGAGAGAAGATCGCCGTTCACGGCATTGTGCAGGGGGTCGGTTTCCGCCCGTTCATCCATAAGCTTGTGCAGGAATACGGCCTGCGCGGCTTTATCAAGAATACTTCTTCCGGAGTGGAGCTGGAGCTGGAGGGTGAGCGCGAGACGCTGGAACGCTTCACCGAGGCTCTGCCTCTGCGCGCGCCGAAGCTGGCGGTGATAGAGAGCGTCGAGGCGGAGTTCACGGCGGAGCTGAAGAATTATCCCGATTTTCGCATTCTCAAGAGCAAAACGGAAGAGTTCCGGAATACACTGATATCGCCGGATATCTGCATCTGTGACGACTGCCTGCGCGAACTGCGCGACAGGAACGACCGGAGATACCGCTACCCGTTTATAAATTGTACTAATTGCGGTCCACGCTTTACTATAATAAAAGATGTACCGTATGATCGCTGCAAGACCTCAATGAGCGAGTTCCCGATGTGCCCGGACTGTGACCGGGAATACCACGACATCGAGGACAGACGCTATCACGCCCAGCCCGACTGCTGTCCCGTCTGCGGGCCGCAGGTGTTTTTCCTCGACGCGGAGGGGAATCGGCTTGAGGGCGACGCGATAGAGCTTGCGCGCGAATATGTGAAAAACGGAAAAATAATCGCGGTCAAGGGACTTGGCGGAATGCATCTGGCCTGCTCCTGTGCGGAGCCTGAGGTTGCCATGACGCTGCGCCGCCGCAAGCAGCGCGACGAGAAGCCTTTTGCAATAATGTGCCGCGACGTGGAGACGGCAAAGAAAATATGCCGCGTCTCGCCCGATGAGGAGAAGATACTCAACGGCTTCCGCCGCCCGATAGTCCTGCTTGAAAAGCGCAAGCCGGGCATGGAGCACATCAGCGAGAACAATTACGTTGGCGTGATGCTGCCGTATACGCCGCTGCACTACCTGCTGTTCGGGGACGATATCGACATGCTCATTATGACGAGCGCGAATCTCTCGGACACGCCAATCATGTATAAAAACGCCGAGGCGGTCGAAAAGCTGCACGGCATCGCGGACGGCTTCCTGCTGCACGACCGCGAAATACAGACCCGCTGTGATGATTCGCTGTGCTGGGTGCTCGACGGTAAAGAGTACCCCGCGCGCCGCTCGCGCGGATACGTTCCCTTCCCGGTGAAGGTGGCCGACAGCCGAAGCCGCATCCTCGCCTGCGGGGCGGAGCAAAAGGCGAGCTTCTGCCTGTCGAAGGAGGACTATGTTTTTCAGAGCCAGCATATAGGTGACCTGAAAAATCTTGAAACGTTTGAAAATTACGAACAGCAGATACGGCATTTTGAAAGGCTGTTCGATATAGTGCCGCGCGCCCTCGCCTGCGATATGCATCCGGACTATATGTCCACGGCATACGCTGCCGAGCGCGGAGCGGCGGATAATGTGCCCGTCGTGCGGGTGCAGCACCATCACGCGCATATGGCCGCGTGCATGGCGGACAACAATATAGACCACCCGGTCATCGGCCTTATCTGGGACGGCACGGGCTACGGGACGGACGGAACGACGTGGGGCGCGGAATGCCTGACGGGGGATTGCTCTGCCTTTGAGCGCCGGGGCAGCATCCGCGAGATACCGCTCATTGGCGGCGACAAGGCCACGAAGGAGACGGACAGAGTCGCGTTTGCGCTGCTGAGAGACGCAGGTTTTGACGCGGGCGATTTCCCGTGGATAGAAAACGCGGAGATATACGGCGCGATGCTGGACGCGGGGCTGAACTGCCCGCCATCCTCCGGCATGGGGAGACTCTTTGACGGCGTCGCCGCGATACTCGGCATAAAACGCCGCTGCTCCTACGAGGGACAGGGCGCGGTGCTGCTTGAGGCCGCCGCCTCGGCGGACGACGGCGTGTATAACTATACGCTCGACGGTGCTCCGCTGAGATTCGACTGGCGCGATATGATCCGCGGCATTGTCACGGATATGAACCGCGGCGATGACGTCGGCGCGATTGCCGCGAGATTTATGAACACGCTCATCGACATGGCTACCCGCCAGTGCGGCGCGGCGAGGAGCGAAACGGGGCTTGACAGTGTTGTGCTGTCAGGCGGAACTTTTCAGAATATGTACCTGATGAGGCGGCTGCCGGAGCGGCTGCGCGAGGCGGGCTTTACCGTGTATCATCACAGCCGCGTCTCGACGAACGACGAGGGCATCTCCCTCGGCCAGCTCATGGTTGCGCAGCATCAGCTTGAAAGGAAATAAGAAATGTGCTTGGCAGTGCCGCTTAAAATAATCGAGGTGAACGGCAAGACCGCCGTGGCCGAGGCCATGGGGGTCAGCCGCGAGATTCGGGTCGATTTCATCCCGGAGCCGAAGCTTGGGGACTATGTCATAGTCCATGCCGGCTTTGCTATCGAGCGTCTGCCCGAGAGTCAGGCGCTGGATGATATCGCCGCATGGGAGGAGCTTGAAAATGCCCTCCGATAAAGCTGCCGTGAGCAGGATAATAGAGAAGATGGCCGCGCTCCCGCTGGGTGAAACGCGCATCATGGAGGTCTGCGGCACTCATACCATGGCGATAGCCAAGTCCGGCATACGCAGTATGCTGCCGGGGAATATCCGCCTGCTCTCAGGCCCCGGATGTCCCGTGTGCGTCACTCCTGCCGCCGTCATCGACGCGGTGCTGGAGCTTGCGATGCGGCCGAACGTCATAATAACAAGCTACGGCGACATGCTGCGCGTTCCGGGCAGCGTTCCGGGGGACAGTCTGCAGCGCCGCCGCGCCCTCGGTGCAAGGGTCGAGATCGTGTATTCGCCGATCGACGCGATAGACATCGCGGAGCGGAACCCCGAAAAAGAGGTCGTGTTCCTCGGCGTCGGCTTTGAGACGACCGCGCCCGGCACTGCCGCCGCGGTTTTGACGGCGCGGGATGCGGGAGTGAAAAATTTCTCGGTCTGGTCGATGCTGAAAACCGTGGAGCCGGCGCTGCGCGCGCTGATGCGGACGGAGGACTTCAACATTCAGGGCTTCCTCTGCCCCGGCCATGTGGCGACGATAATCGGCGAGCGCGGCTTTGAGTTCCTGCCGCGTGACTGCCATATGCCCGCGGTGATAAGCGGCTTCGAGCCGGAGGATGTCTTGACCGCCGTGTACCTGCTTTTAAAGCAGATAGCGGACGGCGAGCCGAGAATTGAGAATGAATATAAGCGTGCAGTCGCCCCAGAGGGGAATCCGCTTGCGCAGAAGATAATAAACGAGTGCTTCGTCCCGCGCCGTGACCTATGGCGCGGCCTCGGCGCGATTGATGCGAGCGGGCTTGCACTGCGAGACGAGCTTGCAGAGTTTGACGCCGAGAAGAAATTCGCCGTGGAGTACGGCGAGGGCAGGCCAAGCCCCTGCCGATGCGGCGACGTGATATGCGGCAGGATCGCGCCGCGCGAATGTCTGCTGTTCGGCGCACGCTGTACGCCGGAGGATCCGGTGGGGCCGTGCATGGTGTCCTCGGAGGGCGCGTGCGCCGCGGCATACAAATATCAGAGCATTTAGCGCGGAATGCGGGGAGATATGATATGGACGAGATAATAACTCTTGATTATGGCAGCGGCGGCAAAAAGACCTCGCGCCTCATAGAGAGCATGATAGTCCCGGCGCTGGCCAACCCCGCGCTCAGCGAGCTTGGCGACGGCGCGGTGATACCGGGCGCGGATAAGCTCGTATTTTCGACCGACAGTTTCGTTGTCGACCCGATATTCTTCCCCGGCGGCAGCATCGGAAAGCTATCCGTCTGCGGCACGGTGAACGATATCGCAATGTGCGGCGGCGAACCGAAATATCTCAGCTGCGCATTTATAATAGAAGAGGGCTTCCCCGCGGCGGAGCTGGCACGCGTCGTTGAGGCGATACGCGAGGCCGGCGAAAAGGCCGGAGTGCAGGTCGTAACGGGGGACACCAAGGTCGTCGAGCGCGGCCGCGGCGACAAGATATATATCAACACCGCGGGCATCGGCTTTCTGAAATATCCGGGACTCAGTCCGAAGGCGATACGTCCGGGCGACAAGGTCATCGTCTCCGGAACCGTCGGTGACCACGGCACGGCGGTCATGCTGGCGCGAAGCGGCATGATGCAGGGCAATATCAAGTCCGACTGCGCGCCGCTCAACGGCCTGTGCGCGGCGATACTTGAAAGCGGCACGGTGCGCGTCCTGCGCGACCCGACGCGCGGCGGCGTCGCAACGACGCTCAATGAGTTCGTCGAGGGCACGGAGCTTGGAATAGAGCTGCGCGAGAGCGCAGTACCTGTGCGCGGTGAGGTGCAGGCTGCCTGCGATATGCTGGGGCTTGACCCGATGTACTGCGCCAACGAGGGTAAGCTGCTCGCGGTCGTCCCGCCGGAGGACGCGGAGAATGTCCTCGCGGCGATGCGCGCGCATGAATTCGGGCGCGGCGCGGCGGTGATCGGCGAGGTCAGCGCGAAGTATCCGGGCAAGGTCGTCATGCATACGGAGCTTGGCGGCAGCCGGATAATGCAGAAGCTCACCGGCGCACAGCTGCCGCGCATCTGCTGATGGATAGGAAAAACGTATTTTATATAAAGCGTAAAACGAGAGGTGAAATGAATGCAGGAGTATAAGAAAATCATTATCGGCAAGGACGAGATAATACCCGTCGCGGAGCGGATGCGGAAGGAAGGACGCTACCTTGTGATGATCCACGCTTTCTTCAACAAGGACGGCGAGGCCGACATCTCCTATGACTACGCGGTCGATCCGGCGGTAGAGTCGTACCACGTTATAGGCGAGATGAAGGTGCCGAGCATCTCGGAGATCTATGACACTGCGGCCTCATGGCCGGAGCGGGAGCTCAACGAGCTGATGGGCATCGAGTTTGAGGGACTGGACGTTTCACAGCGCCTGTTCCTGCCCGAAGATATGCTCGAAACGCAGGGCAAGGGGCAGATACTCGTCATGCCGCTTAAGGAACTGGTCGATAAAAACCTGAAGGAGGAGCAGTAATGAGCTATATAGTTCCCATAGGCCCGTACCATCCCGCGCTGGAGGAGCCGATACACGCGAAGCTCTATACCGAGGGCGAGGTCATCCGTGACGCGGATGTGTTTGTCGGCTATAACCACCGCGGCATAGAAAAGCTCGCAACCGAGCGCAACGCGATACAGACCCTCGTGCTGGTCGAACGCGTCTGCGGCATCTGTTCCCACTCTCACGCCTTTACCTACGCGATGTGCGTCGAGAGCATAAACGGCATAGAGGTGCCGAAGCGCGGTCAGTACATCCGCGTCATCACCGCCGAGCTTGAGCGCCTGCATTCGCACTTCCTGTGGCTCGGTATCGCCTGCCACATCATCGGGCATGACAGCATGTTCATGCATATCTGGGATGAGCGTGAGCTTGTTATGGATCTGCTGGAGAAGATGACCGGCAACCGCGTAAATTACGCCATGGTCACCATCGGCGGCGCGAGACGCGATATCAGCGACGAGCTGCGCCGCGAGCTGCTTGCCGCCTGCGACAAGCTCAAGGCTCCGCTTGACAGGATAACCGAGATAGCGCTGACAGATAAGACAATTGCCATGCGCACAAAGGGCGTCGGCGTGCTGACGCGCGAGGATGCGCTGCGCATGGGCGCCGTTGGCCCCCACGCGAGAGCGTCGGGCGTGAAGATAGACGTCCGCAAGGACGCGCCCTACTCCTCCTATGAGGACTTCGATTTTGACGTGCCCGTGGTCGAAAGCGGCGACGTGTTCGCAAGAGTCGTCGTGCGTGCGCTCGAATGCTACGAGAGCATCAAGATAATCCGTCAGGCGCTTGAAAATCTGCCTGACACGCCGATAAACCTCGGCAACAAGCTCGTAAAGATACAGGAGGGGCAGACGGTAGCAAGACACGAAGCGCCGCGCGGCCAGCTGACCCATATGGTCGTCGGCAACGGCGGGTTCAATAACCACCGCGTCAGCATACATGTCCCGTCCTATAAGAACACCCCCACCGTGCCGCATATGCTGCGCGGCAATACCGTGGCGGACGCGGGGCTCATCATCGCCAGCATAGACCCGTGCTTCAGCTGCCTCGACAGATAAGATGCACGAGCTGGCAATAACAAAGGGAATTATCGACATCGTAAACTCCGAAGCGGAAAAAAGCGGCTTCAAAAACGTGCTTGAGATCACTTTGCGCGTCGGCGAATACTCCGGCATCGTGCCGGAATGCCTGCGGGAGTTCTTCCCGATAGCGGCGGCGGGCAGCGCGGCCGAGCGGGCGGCGCTCGTGATAGAGCCGATCGAAGCGCGGTTCAGATGCCTCGACTGCGGCCATGAGGGCGCGGCGGACAGGAAAAAAGCCTGCTGTCCGGAGTGCCGCAGCACGGCGATAAAAATGACCGCTGGACGCGAGTTCTTTGTCGAAAGTCTGAAAGTGGAGTAATAAAACACAGGAAGGAGAGGTTTCCTCTTGCAAAAAACAAGATTTCCCGCAGTGATATCCACGTTCATCGTCTGCTACGCGTTCTGGATATTGCTCACATGGAACTTCAGCGCGCAGGAGCTTGCGGCGGGCGCGATCGTGAGCCTTGCGGTGGCGTTGTTCTCCGCGCGGTTCTTCGTCCATGAGCACGCGTTCCATTTCTTCAATCCCGTGCACTTCTTCTCGCTGCTCGCGTACATACCGGTTTTTATGTGGGAGCTGCTGAAGGCCAACTGGGACGTCGCCAAGCGCTGCTTCGGCGACTGTAAGAAGAAGGTCAAACCCGGCATCGTCAAGGTTCCGGTGAACCTCGGCGACGGCTACCCCGAAGCCATGCTCGCAAACTCCATCACCCTCACCCCCGGCACCATTACTCTCGACATCACCGAGGAGGAAGGGCAGGACTACTTCTATATCCACTGGATAGACGTGTCCGAGACCGACAGAGATAAGGCCGGAGAGATGATAAAGGGAACTCTGGAAAAATGGATAAGGAGGATATGGAAATGATCGAGCTTGTAATCTTTTCCGCGCTCTTCGCGCTCTTTGCGCTTATCAATCTGTATCGTCTTATCAAAGGCCCCACCGCGGCGGACAGAATGGTCGCGGGGGACAGCGCGGATATCCTGATATCCTGCGCGATGATACTCTACGCGCTGTACACCGGCAGAGGAATATTCCTCGACGTTGCGATAATCAGCGCACTGCTCGGCATTATAAACACCATGCTTGTCGGGCGTTATCTTGATAAGGGGAGGTGGCATGATGGCCCTCAGGATAGTAATTGACGCACTGCTTGTCATAGGCGCGTTCTTCGCGCTGGCCGGTACTCTCGGCGTTTTGAAAATGCCGGATACCTTCTGCCGTATGCAGGCGAGCACCTGCATCACGACTCTCGGTATGCTGGGCGTCGCCATCGGCGGCCTGCTGTATGCAATCTTCATCATGGGGCACCCCGCGACTGCGATAAAGATCGCCGTCATCGGCGCGCTTGTCATCACCGTCAACCCCGTGGGCGCTCACGCTATCGCAAAGGGCGCGTACAGAGCGGGTATCCGTCCCGAAAAGCGCATGGAAATTGATGATTTCAGGAGGGATTTTGGCGATGAGTAATATAGTTATGATTCTCAATATCGTGGTGCTGCTCGGTCTCGTCGTTTCCGCGATTATGGCCTGCCACTTTGAAAAGCTGCTTTCCTCCGTCATTGCCCTCGGCGTGACCGGAATATTCGCAGCGGCGGAATTCCTGATACTTCAGGCTCCCGACGTTGCGATATCCGAGGCCGCCGTCGGCGCTGCGCTCTCCCCGCTGATATTCATTGTCGCGCTCAAGAAAATTCGAGGAGGGGACGATAAATGAAGAAGTTTCTTACTTGGGTCTCTCTTGGCGTTCTCCTGTTTTCCGGTGCGTTCGCGGCCGTCACCATGGGCAAAATGGAGCCTACCTATAACGGCAAGCCCGCCGTGAGCGAGTATGAGCTGATGCAGGACCCCGCCTCCTATGACGACTCGAACGCCGACGGCGCGGCCGCCGCGATAATCCAGCAAAACCTTGACAAGACCCATTCCGTCAACGACGTCACCTCGATAGTATTCGACTTCCGCGGCTACGATACCATGGGCGAGGCGTTCATCCTCATAACCGCCGTTGCCGGTTCTGCGGTCATACTCTTCTCTAAAAAATCGGAAAAGGAGGCAGAAAAGAATGAATGACGGCAAAAAGCGCACCATAAAGCGCGTTATACAGCGCTGCGGCTGCGACAAGATCCTGCCTCTGACGCTGGTTTACATCTTCTACGTCATCCTGCACGGCCACCTTTCCCCCGGCGGCGGCTTCCAGGGCGGCGTGCTGATGGTCGCGGTGGTCGTGCTCATCTACCTCGGCCACGGCTATGAGAACACCGTGAACGCATTCCGCCCCAGCTTCCTGCGCCGCTTTGAGGGCTTCGCCGTGACGCTGTACATTGCTATCGCGTTCATGGGCATCGTGTTCGGCGCGCAGTTCTGCGAGAACTTCGCATTCACGAACGGCAATATCGGCGACCTTATCAGCTCCGGCACGATAGCGTGGATGGACGAGGCGGTCGGCCTGAACGTGCTTACGGGCGTGTCCGTGCTTGCGATATCCATGCTCGGCCTGCTCGTCGGCAAAGACATCGACTATAAGAAATGAGGTGGAGAATATGATGACTTTTAACTATATCGCATCCTTTTTCCTTATAGTTCTCGGCTTTTACACGATAATAACCAAGTATAACCTTATCAAAACGGTCATCGGCCTCGGCATCGCCGACTACGGCGTGAACCTGCTGATAATCTCTATCGGCTACAACGGCGGCACCGCCCCCATATTTACCGAGGGCGAAATCACCGCAGTGAGCCATTTTGTAGACCCCATCCCTCAGGCGCTGACCCTGACGAGCATCGTCATCGGCGCGTGCGTCACGGCGATGTCCCTCGCGCTGGTCATCAAGCTTGAGGAGCAGTACGGCACTATCGACACCCGCGAGATAAGGAGGCTGAGAGGATGACAAATATCCTGAACTATCAGCACTTTCCGGTCTACTCCGTCATGGTGCTGTTCCTCGGCGCCTTCCTTATCGTCATGTTCGGCAAGTATAAGACCTTCCGCAACATCGTGGCGTTCCTCGCAGTGTCAATATCTCTTGCATGTATGGTGTATCTCGTCAAGCCCGTCATGCTCGAGGGCGAGATAATAAACTATTGGATGGGCAGCCGCTCCATGGCCGGAGGCTATGCCATCGGCATTGCAATGGAGGTAGACGCACTGAGCCTGTTCTTCGGTCTGCTTATCTCAACGGCGGTGTTCGTCTCCTGCGTCTACTCCTTCAAGTACATGAGCCATGACGACAACGTCCCGCAGTATTATACCTTGTTTCTCATGCTCGCAGGCGGCGTTATGGGTCTTGTCCTCTCGGGTGATATCTTCAATATGTTCATCATGGTCGAGATACTCACCTTTGCCGCCGTTGCGCTCACTGCGTTTAGAAATACCGCGCACGGTGCGCTTGAGGCAGCGTTTAAGTACCTTGTCGTCGGCTGCATCGGTTCGACCTGCATACTGGTCGGCACGATAATGCTCTACGCTCAGGTGCATACCCTGAACTTCGCCCAGCTCTCCGCACTCATCCCCGGCAATCTCAATAATTCCACAAAGCTTGCCTTTGCCCTGCTCTTTGTCGGCTTCAGCACCAAGGCCTTTATCGTGCCCTTCCATCCGCTGGCGGCGGATGCGCACGGCGCGGCTCCGGCCTCCATCTCGGTGCTCATCTCCGGCGTGCTCACAAAGTCCGGTATCTACGGCATCATCCGTCTTACCTACTTCCTGTTCCAGAGCATGGGACTTGGCGCAATGCAGTTTTTGCTTGTGTTCGTCGGCAGCGTCAGTATGTTCGTCTGCGTCACCATGGCGCTGGCGCAGCATGACTTCAAGCGCCTGCTTGCGTTCCACAGTATCTCCCAGATCGGCTACGTGCTCACCGCCGTCGGCCTGTCCACGGCGCTCGGCATGTCCGCCGGACTGTTCCACGCCATGAACCACACCATGTTCAAGGGCCTGCTGTTCCTCGCCGCCGGCGCCGTCCTGCACCAGACCGGCACCACCGATCTCGGCAAGCTCGGCGGACTTTCGAAGAAAATGCCGCACACCACGGTGCTGTTCCTGATCGGCGCAGCGTCGATAAGCGGCGTGCCGCCCTTCAACGGCTTTGCGTCCAAGTGGATGATCTATCAGGCGACCTATATGAAGGCGGTCGAGAGCGGCAACATCGGCTTCCTGCTCGTGACCGTTATCGCGCTCGTCACCTCCGTACTGACGCTTGCGTCCTTTGTAAAGGTCACGCAGTCGGTGTTCTTCGGCCAACTGCCCGCCGAGTATGAAAACGTCAAGGAAGTCCCCTTCGGGATGCGCCTTGCGATGGGACTGTTTGCGGCAGTCTGCATCCTCAGCGGCATCTTCCCGAACTGGGTCACTGAGAATCTCACCCAGCCCGCGGCCGAGGCGGTGTTCAACGTCGGCAATTACATCAACAGTATGCTCGGCGCAGGCTATGCCGAGAGCGTCATGGGCGCGAACGCGCCTGCGGCTCAGGCGATAAGCTTTGCCGGAGTCGGCGCGTGGAACCCGATCCACTGGCTGCTCGTGCTGGCGATCGCGCTGCTTGCGGTCACGCTTGTCGCGATAATGGGCAAATACGATCAGGTCAGCGAGAAGAAGTCCGCGTCCGAGGACGGGAAATACGACCTCTTCTTCGGCGGCGAAAAGAGCGTGTATTCTCAGGTCGGCGGCGGAGACCTCTTCTGGGGCTTCAAGCATAACTGGCGGCATTACTTCAGCTTCATGCACGACCTGCACAGCGGCGTCGTCAACGACTATGCCCTCTGGGCGGTCGTGGCGCTGGCCTTGGCCACGCTGTTCATGCAGATAGCACTTTAAGGAGGTGGGAATTATGAATATGGTTCTGAATTATCTCCAGTATCTCGGCTATATCCTTATCTTCCCCGGCTTCCTGTTCTGCTTCGTCGCGGGACTGCTGCTCTGCGGTATCGACCGCAAGCTCGTCGCGCGGATGCAGAAGCGCGTCGGCCCGCCGGTGCTTCAGCCGTTCTATGATTTCTTCAAGCTCTGCGGCAAGGAGACGATAATCCCCACAGCGGCTTCCAAGACAACCTTCCTCGCCGCCCCGATAGTCGGCTTCGCGGCGCTGGTGGTCATCCAGCTGTTCATCCCCATCCGCGGCTTCACGCCGTTTGCAGTGCTCGGCGATATCGCGGACGTCATCGTCATCCTCTACCTGCTGCTCATCCCTGCCATCGCGACGATAATGGGCGGCGCGGCCTCCGGCTCGCCCTATGCTGGCGTCGGCCTCAGCCGCGAGATGGTCACAATCATCTCCTGCGAGCTTCCGCTCGTGCTGGTGCTGCTCGCCATCGGCAAGACTGTCGGCGATGCGATGGGAACCGGGCTCACGTTCTCCATGACGAAGATCGCGGAGTACCAGATACATAACGGCAGCCTGATACTGCACCCCTCGATGATTCCTGCGGCCATCGCGTTTCTGATGACCATCCCCGGCGAGACCGGCAATCACCCCTTTGATGCCGCCGAAGCCGAGACCGAGATATGCGAAGGTCTGCTGGCCGAGTACAGCGGCGCGCCGCTGGGCATATTCAAGCTCAGCCACGCGGTCAAGATGCTGACGCTCACCTCGATGTTCGTCGCGCTGTTCCTCGGCGGCATCGGCACGGGACTGCTCGTCGTTGACGGCATCATCGTGTTCGCGCTCTGCGTGGTTCTGACAGCCGTGTCGATCTCCTTCGTCCACGCCGTCACCGCGCGGCTCAAGATCGAGCAGATATTTAAATACTACTGGACCGTCGTCACCGGACTTGCGCTGATAAGCCTTGTCCTCGCGTGGTACGGTCTGTAAGGAGGGGCGTATATGTTCAAAAAACTTATCGCGGAAAGCACCGCGAAATCTCCGTGGCTGTTCCATATCAACGCCGGCTCCTGCAACGGCTGCGACATAGAGCTTGTCTCCGTGCTGACCCCGCGCTATGACGCGGAGCGCCTCGGCTTCAAGCTCGCGGGGACGCCGCGCCATGCCGACATCGTCGTCGTTACCGGCCCCGTCACCAAGCAGTCTCTGCCCCGCGTGCTGCGCGCCATCTCTCAGGTTCCGGAGCCGCGCTGCATCGTCACGATGGGCTCCTGTCCGCAGTCAGGCAATGTTTTTCGCGGCAGCTACTCCGTCGCGGGGCCGCTGAGCAAGTATGTTCCCGTTGATGTTGACATCGCGGGCTGCGCCCCGAAGCCGGAGGCGATCATCGACGGACTCGCTCTCGCAACAAAAATTCTCAAGGAAAAGAGGGAGCAGAAATAATGGACTTTCCGTTTGTAAAAGAAGCCATAAGCCAGCTCTTCAGCAAGCCGAGCTGCGCCATGTACCCCGCCGTACCAAGCGAGGCCGCTCCCAATTATCGCGGCAGAATAGTCTATCACGCCGATAAGTGCATCGGCTGCGGCATGTGCGAGCGCGTCTGCGCCGGCAATGCCATCAGCCGCACGGTCGAGAAGACCGAGGAGGGCGACAAGATCACCCTGACTTTCAATCTCGGCTCCTGCACCTTCTGCGCCACCTGCGCGGACTTTTGCTCCCGCAAGGCGATAGAGCTAACCGGCGACTATCACATGATAGCGACCAAGGAAGAGGACCTGCTCGTCACCGGCAGCTTTATCAAGAAGCCGCCCGTCAAGAAGGCCGCTCCCGCCCCCGCCGCGAAGCCTGCGGCCGAGGCTCCTGCCGCACCTGCCGAAGCTCCTGCAGCGGAGGTCAGGCCCCGCGATGACGGCAAGCCTGTCAGCGATCCGGCGAAGTGCGTCTACTGCACGCTCTGCGCAAGGAAGTGTCCCGCCGGAGCGATAGAGGTAGACCGCGCGAACAAGACTTGGAAGCTTGACGACGAGAAGTGCGTCGCCTGCGGAACATGCGCCGAAGCCTGCCCCAAAAAGTGCATCATAATGTAATATAACGCGAAAAGGGCGGCCGAAAGGCCGCCCTCAAGGCGTCGATAGAGTTCGACACCTTGAGGGCTTATTCAGGAGTGTTCAAAAACACTCCTGAATAAGATCGGATTAAACGCAGAGAGGGGACGGGAGTCCCCTCTCTGCACTCTCCCCATGCAATTCCATACACTGCCGACAGATTTGTCTTCAGTCAGAAGGCGGCCGAAAGGCCGCCATTTTTATAAAAATCAAAAAATTTATTTCATCTCTGAAAGAAAACGCCCGCGTGCCGGATATTACATGTGAAAGGCTTTTCAAGAACAGGAGAGACAAACATGCTTACACGAGAACGCTTTGCCGCGCTGGCTGAGAAGTACATGGATATGGTGTTCAGGGTGGCCTACGGTTACATGCGCAGCCGCGATGACGCTGACGACGTCACGCAGGAGGTGCTGCTCAGGCTCTATCGCACGGATACACTGTTCGAGTCGGAGGAGCACGTTAAAAACTGGCTGATCCGCGTAACGGTGAATCAGTGCAAAAAGGTTTTCCGCTCGCCTTGGCGGCGTGTGGAGAGCATCGAGGACTACGCGTCGACGCTCCGGTTCGAGACCGCGGAGGATCGCGGGCTGTTCTGCGGGATAATGCGGCTGGAGCAGAAGTATCGCGTGGCGGTGCTGATGTATTACTACGAGGGCTACTCCACACCGGAGATCGCGGAGCTTCTGGGCGTACCGCTCAATACCGTTACCACACGGCTGTCGCGCGCAAGGGCAAAACTGAAAAATTTTCTGACGGAGGATGATTGAATGAATAACAGAGAAAAGGTACGCCGTGCGTTTTCGCCGCTTGCGGCGGATCCGGAGACGGTGAACGCGGTCATGGCCGCAGCCTCGGCACGGCCGCAGCGGCGGCCGGTGCGCCGCGCGCTGAGAACGGTGATGGTGGCGGCGATGATAGTCCTGCTGCTGACGGGCAGCGCCTATGCGGCGGTGCGCGTTGCGAGTCCGAATCAGGCTTGGAACGTGACGAAGCAGGAGCTGGCGCGTATGCAGGAGATCGGCCTGCTGCCCGCGCAGGTCGATTCGGGGGAGTCGGCGAACATGATATTGGAGTCGAATGCGCAGAACGAAGGCGAATATTGGTATGGCCGTATCTTCCCGCATTGCTATGTCATCGACTGCGGCGGTTCGGGGTATCATCTGAACCTGAACGTGGATATCCAGACCGGCAAAATAACCCGCCTCGCGGTGTCAACGAGAGGCGCAAATTATTCGGACATCGTTCCCGACGGCATGACGGTCGGCCGCTGCTGCGCGATGCTTGCGGAGTACTGGGGCTTCGGCGGGTATACCATCCTCGGTGACGACGTCACCATGCAGGATAAACTGCTCACGGACTTTGCCGGTGCGGGCTATATCACGGTGTTCTTTGCCGGCGACCAGAGCGGCGTCCCCATGTATATTCAGCTGGAAGGCTTCACAGCGGGCGAGGAGATCTCTCTCCTCATCGGCACAAACCACCTCGTCGGCTGATAAGAAAAAGAATATAACGCACCCCCGACGGAATTCCCCGTCGGGGGTGTACTGCGTAAAGAGCTAAAGATGTTGACATGCCGGCCGGTGTTTGGTAATCTCATGGTAAGAAAGCTCGAAGAAAACTTCGGTTTACGCGCAAAAGGAGGGGAATATGCTGCTTTGTCTAAATAGTGATGGCGGTTACAGATACAAGTATATCAGTCAGAATACCGCATTTGTCGGCTATGACCGCTCCGAAAAGTGTTCGGAGTGTGGTCGTGAAATCGTCAAACTACAATACAGCGGCGCAGAGGTACGGTACGAGGTTCTGGGCGGGTCGACTTACCCCGACTACATACAATTCTGCGGCGCAGGGGAGCAACCGTTTATCATCTCGGAGAAGGCGCTCAAGCTCTTTGCGGAGAACAATGTGTCGGGATATGACCATGCTGAACCAGTGACTGTCGAGCCTCGCGGCATGAATAAGGACGGCAGTCCGATAGATTATTTTCAGCTGAATATTTGCGGCCGAGCGGAGTTGGACTTCAAAGCGATGCTTTTGAAGAAGAAAAAATACTGCGCCGTATGCGGTCAGTATGAGTGGAATCGTCAACGATTCTACCCACGAGTTGTTGATGGAAACAGCTGGGACGGCTCAGATCTTGCGCGGGTCGTCAGCATCCCCGGCTGGATACTGTGCTCGGATAAGGTTAGGAAAATCGTAAAAAAGCATAAACTGAAAGGCTTCGTTTTTACCGAGGCAAGGACATCGGCGCAGTTATAAGCGTCTGAAATTTTCATGCAACCCCATCATCTTCTCTGAAACTCTGTGGCTGAAGGAGCTTGCTATGACTTGGAATGAAATATTTGACATTTTTCCGCTGGCAGCGGACGTATGCAAAACTTACGAGCACTTTCGTGATACCGGCTTGGCGCGTGACAGAGCAGCCGATGAGGTTCTCGCTATGTATTCGGAAGAGCTGTCAGATCCGGATGACGCCTCACAGGTGTGGGGCGGATTGGCCGTGGCTATGTATATGTCTGATGAACTGACTGATGCAGTTATAAAGAATGCATCGAAAGGCTTCGCATACTTAACATCAATAGTTCCGGATGAGTATAAAGCGGCAGTCATAGACGCGGAAACTGCGGTCTGCGACTTGCCGCACACAGGAAAGAAAAAGGCGTATTTAAAGCCTGTCAGATACACGGTGCCATGGAGAGACGGGGATACGTTCTGCTATAAAATGTCGGGTGCTTATCCGGCACGTTTTGGTTTGGACGATTGGAATATTATTGCCCGCAAGGTCGGCATCTCGGCGGCCGATGACACTCAGCTGGTCTGCTTGACGCTGTCGCCCCCGGATGTTATACCAAAGAGCACAAGCGAATTGGATTCACTCGGATTGCTGCCATCGTTTCAATATGATGCCGGATACAACTTCATGTTCAAAATATCTATTCCGTCTGCACAGAGACTGAAACGTATGAAATTCGTTCCCATAGGGAACTTTGCCGACGCTGTGCCGCCATATCATGACTTTGAAAAGGATGCAGGGTTGTCGATATATGTGTCGTCTTATACTTCTGAGGACAGCATTCCAAATTGGGTTGTAAATTCGTGCTTGAATTATAGGAAATTCGGACTTGTTCATCTGGAGAGAAACCAGAATTGACTGCGAGGAGAATAAACAAATGAGTAAAATTTGCCTCATAACGGCTCAAAATGTGCAAATGTCTCCGGACAGCTTGCGGCGGCGAATCGTTGATCTCTCGGCAGAGAGAAATATAGGAGCATTTTTTCCGACCGCTTCGAACGTCGGACTGACGGAATATGAAGGCGCGTTTGTATGCAGCATTTCCGATGACTTTCTGTATGACAACTGCGAAAGGCTGCTCCTCCTAGATGACTGCTGGTACAATGGAACTTGCAGCAGCGCACCGTTTGCGGAGCGTATGAACTCGGTATGCGATATTGTCCGGTACGCGGCGGATTGTTCAGGTGAGGTTGAACTGTTCATTGGTGACTGTGGTCAATGCCCATTGACCGAGTTCGAGCCGGCAAGTGTGCGTCTGGAATGCCTGCATGAGAATTTAGTACGTATGTTCAACGATTATAATGCGCCACAGGCACGCATCAGAATCATACGGCAACTCTCTTCGGAGTGACAATGCCAAATGATTTTCAGCAGGTAGTGTTCAGGGGAACACCTCACTGTATTGCAGCGGTACTTTCAGGCGGGAGATCATTTCGGCACAATTGGAGGGGAGAATATATGTGGAATGAAATTGCAGACGAAGAAGATTTAAACAGCTTTATGGATGCCATGTATGGATTTCACGACAGCTGCGTAAAAGAGATCAAATATATCAGCGGTGCATATGTGGAGGAGACATTGAGTATGTTTCCGATCAACAACCGGAGAATACTGAGCGTGATCATTCAACGGCAGTTCAAAAACCCGTCTGTGATTGAAATGCAGTTTATGGGGTTAAAGTATCTGCGGCTGTTTCCGAATGATGAAAACTATACCAGTGAAATACTCGATGCAACGATGATCATAAAGAAAGACCGTATTTATTGGTGTGATTGCGGCGGATTATCAGAAAAGGATATCGAAAGCTATACGGGAACTACAATATGTGCGTCAAAGGTTCGGTGGAGAGCAGCGGATGAATATATTGGGCCGAAGGAAATTTATGCGGCGAGTCAGAGCTGATTCGTCAGTTCAGCAAAAGCACTTTTCCCTAAGCAGTACGACGCATTATCCCATGAGCTGCCGGATGTGTCAGACGAAATTTCAAAAAGTCAAACCCGCCGGAGGACAGAAATGTCCTCCGGCGGGTCATTATATAAGATGGTGTTTCAGATTGCGTTGCCGGCGTTGAAGCCTTCGCGGATATTCTTGTATCCGTTCTTGGTGCTGCTTGCGTCGCCGACGACAACGACCTTGCAGTCGCAGCCTTCAAGCTCGGCCTTGAGCGGATTGTTGCTGCGTACGCCCATGGCGTTGACAAGCATATCGATGTGCTTGAACTCAACAGGCTCGCCGTACTCCTCGGCGTAGATGGTGCCCTCGCCGACCTTGGTGAGCTTGGTGTGGGTATGTACCTTGATGTTGTACTTGCGGATGTGCTCCAGCAGGCAGGCTCTGGGCTGTGCCACGGCGTCGGTGATGATGTCGGGAGCCATTTCTATAATGGTCACGTCGCAGCCCTGCACGGCGAGGAACACTGCGGTCTCGGCGCCGGTCATGCCGCCGCCCGCGACGACTACCTTCTTGCCGTAGAGCGTGCGGCCGCGGAGGACCTCAATCGCGGTCTTGACATAGTCGCGGTTATCGAGGCCGGGGATGGGCAGGAACATGGGGTTGCTGCCGGTGGCGAGGATGACGGCGTCGGGCTTCTCGGCGTCGACGATCTCGCGGGTGAGCGGGGTGTTGAGACGGATCTCTGCGCCGTACTTCTTCAGCTGATTGCGGAAGTTGAGCACGAGGGACGCATACTCGGTCTTTCCCGGAGGCGTCATAGCGGCAAGCCACTGGCCGCCGATCTCATCGCTGGCTTCGAAAACAGTGACCTTATGGCCGCGCTCCGCTGCGCCATATGCGGCGGCAAGGCCGGAAACACCGGCACCCGCGACAAATACCTTCTTCGGGTTCTCGACCACGGACAGGTCATAGACCAGCTCGCGGCAGGTGTGGGGGTTGGCGATACAGTTGACGGGGTTGCCGACTGCGGTCTCACCGGTGCAGCCCTGATCGCAGCCGATGCAGTGGATTATCTCATCTATCTTGCCGGCCTTTGCCTTGTTGGGCAGCTCGGGGTCGGCGAGGGAAGCGCGCGCCATGACGATAAAGTCGGCCTTCTCGTCACGCAGCATGGCCTCAGACATATAGATGTCGTTGTAGCGGCCGACGGCGAGCACGGGGATCTTGACGGACTTCTTGATGGTAGCGGCGTTCTCGGCGTAGTGCATCACGGGGACAAAGCCCGGGGCGATTATCGCTTCCTTGGAGGTGAACATGCCCTGAGTGCAGTGCAGAGCGTCAACACCGGCTTCTTCAAGCATCTTTGCCATGACTATGGCCTCGGGAAGCTCGATGCCGCCCTCGACGTAATCACATGTGTTGAAGCGGAAGATGACAGGGTAATCAGCGCCGACGGCCTCGCGGACAGCGGCGATGACCTCAAGCGCAAAGCGCATACGGTTTGCAAGCGTGCCGCCGTACTCGTCGGTGCGCTTGTTGGAGAAGGTGGACATGAACTGATTTATAAGGTAGCCGTGTGCGCCGTGGATCTCGACGCAGTCAAAACCACATCTCTTGGCTCTCGCGGCGGCTTCGCCGAAGGCCTTGACCAGATCATGTATCTCTTCGACGGTCAGAGCGCGGGGAACATAAGGCTCGGTCGGCTCCTTCAGCGCTGAGGGGGCGACTGGGTGGGTGTCATATGCCTTCAGGCTTCTCTGACGGCCGGCATGGTATATCTGCGCGCCCATGAGTCCGCCTGCGGCGTGTACCTGACGGACGGTCTCGGTCCATGCGGGAACCTGGTCATCGCTCCAGAGGGAGCCGACGACGGGGTCGCTGCCTGCGTCCTTGGTCACACCGAGATCCTCGGTGAACACAAGACCCCAGCCGCCCTTGACCTTGGCGACGAGGTACGCATTGACGGCCTCGTTGGGGGTTCCGTCGGGGTTGCCCATATGAGATGACATGGCGCTGACAACAAGGCGATTCTTTAGTTCAAGATTGCCAATCTTGCCGTGCTCGAATACTTTAGTTAATTTCATAATGTGCCTCCAGTTAGATATATATTTCCTGTGATTGGGGATGATTGGGGAAATATTGCGGACAAGATGTGAAAACATCAAATCGTATAATATATTTTTAACAAGTTTTTTATACAATTTCAACTACGCACTTTTTTGTTATAGTGCACAAAACGGTTAGTACGCACAAAAAAGTGCGCTATTGTTAAAATTGCGTCACATGTATTATAATCTAGCCAATGAGTGTGATATTAAATTAGCACATCTGCACGGCCGTATCGGAACGGAGCAAAACACCCTCCGGCCGGGCGGACACTCGAAAGGGGAAAACGACATGAAAAGAACAAAAAAGGTAATAGCGTTGGCTCTGGTACTTGTTATGGCAGCAGCGCTTCTCTCCGGCTGCGGAGAGACCGGCAGCGCTGGCGCCGCCGCAAGCGGCAAGACTTATAATCTTGTGTATCAGTGCGCATGGGGCTCCGGCGGCGGACCTTACCAGTATGCGTCTGACCTCTCCGAAGCGATCGTCAACTGCTCCGGCGGCCGCGTGACCATGGAGTGCCTTGCGACCAACTCCATCGTACCTACCACCGATATGCTTCAGGCGGTCTCCAACGGTACTCTCGACTGCGCGCAGACCGCGGCGACCAACCTTTCCGATGACAGTCTCGGCATTCTCAGCACCCTGCCCGTCGGCATGACCTTCGACGAGTACATGGGCTGGTACGTTGCCGGTGAAGGCCAGCAGATCCTCGACGAGGTCATGGCCGAGATAGACAGCAACGTCGTCGCGTTCCCGTGCGGCGTTGTTGACTCCGAGATACTCTACCACTCCACTACGCCCATCACCTGCCTTGACGATATCAAGGGTCTGAAGATCCGCGGTGTTTCCGACTGGGCGAACATCGAGACCCGCCTCGGCGCATCCGTTGTCACCATGGACGGCGGTGACTGCTACGAAGCCCTCTCCCGCGGCACCATCGACGCGGCTGAGTACTCCAGCCCCTCCGCAAACTGGGCGGCAGGCTTCCAGGAAGTCGCACCGTACCTCACCGTTCCCGGCGTGCATCAGTCCTGCGCGGTCTACCTCTTCCTCATCAACCGCGGCGTCTGGGAGAGCATGGATGAGCAGACCCAGAACATCATAAAGCTCGCCTGCACCGCGATGATGGCGCAGAACTGGGCGGAAGACCGTGTCGCAAACGGCCAGGCCTGGGAGCAGTTCAAGGAGCTTGAGGCTCAGGGCAAGCTGACCATATACAGAATGCCCGACGAGGACATCGCAAAGATCCAGCAGGTCGCTGACGAATACTACGCCGAAAAGTGCCAGAGCAACCCGCTGTTCGCAAAGATATACGAGTCCCAGCAGGCTTACATCCAGTCTGTCGGCAACTGGAGCGAGGCGGCATCCTACTGATCAGGCCGTTCGGCTCGTGAGAGGAATTTGAAATGGCTAAACAACCTGAAAACAACCAGACGGCCTCCTTCGGAGATAAGTTCATAGCCTTTGCGAACAAGGTCTCCGACGTCTCCGGCCTTGTGGCGGCATATCTGCTTGTGCCGCTTGTGATAGTGTTCCTGATAGAGTGCATCTCACGCAACCTCTTCAACAGCCCCACGACCTGGGCTTACGGCATGTGCTTCATCATCGGCGGCTGCGCCGCAGTGCTCGGCTTCGGCTACGCGATGAAGAGCGGCGCGATGGTCAGAATCGACGCGTTTTCCTCAAAGCTTCCGGAAAAGGCACACTGCATCCTTGACCTCGTCCTGTACGCGGTGCTGTTCCTGCCGCTCACCATCGGCGGCACCATAGAGTGCGCCAAGAACGCGATCACGGCTACGGCTACGCTCGAAACGCTGAGCACCGGCTCTTGGAGCGCGCCGATCTGGCCGACCAAGATCGTAATGACGATCAGCCTTATTATCCTTACGCTTCAGGGGCTTGCAGAGATAGTGAGCCTCATCCAGCGCCTGCGCGCAATGAAAGGGGAGAAAGATAAATGACAGCAAGCGGTCTTACAATCGCCGCCATAATGGGCGCAATGCTGCTGGTGTTCATCTTCTCCGGCTACTACCTCTTTGCGGCGCTCGGCGGAGCGGCTATCATATCCGGCCTCATATTCTGGGGGCCGAACGTATTCCAGACTATTTATTTCAGCGTCTTCAAGTACTGCAAGGACTATAACCTCCTCGCGGTGCCGCTGTTCGTCCTGATGGGACAGCTGCTGAACCAGTCCGGCGTGGCGGGTCGATTGTTCGATAACCTGTCCGTCGCCCTCGGCCGCCAGCGCGGCGGCATGGCCATCGCGGCGACGCTCATCGCGATCCTCTTTGCCGCGACCACCGGCATCGTCGGCGCGTCCGTCGTCTCCATGGGTCTGCTCTTCACCAAGCCCATGCTCGACGCGAAGTACAACAAATCCCTCACGGCAGGCGTCATAATCTCCGGCGGCACGCTGGGCATCCTCATCCCGCCCAGCATCATGCTCGTGTTCATGGGCTCCGCCGCGAACGTCTCCGTCGGCAAGCTGTTCTACGGCGCAATGACGCCCGGCGTGCTGCTCGGCGTTGCGTACATCGTGTATGTGAAGGTCATCTCCATCGTGAAGAAGGACTATGCGCCTCCAATGCCTGAAGAAGTCCTGAGCCGCTACTCCAAGAAGCAGATAGCCTGGGGCATCGTCGTGAACGTCCTGCCGGTCGCGATCGTAATCTTCTCCGTTCTCGGCGCGATATGGTTTGGCTGGTGCCCGGCTACGGAAGCTGCCGCGCTCGGCGTTGCGGCGTCGTTCATCATCGCGCTGTGCACGCACTCCATAAACAAGCAGGTCATCAAGAAGACTCTTGTCGAGTCGATAAAGCTGACCAGCATGGTCTACGCCGTGTCCGCGTTCGGCAACCTCTTCGTCACCGTGTTCATGCGCCTCGGATGCAGCAGCGCCGTCACGAGCCTGTTTGTCAACCTGCCGTTCGGCAAGTGGGGCATATTCGCGCTGATGATGGCCGTCGTGTTCCTGCTTGGCTTCCTGATGGACTGGATCGCCGTGTGCATGATAACGATCCCAATATTCGTCCCCATCGCCACGCAGGTCGGGTTCCAGGCGGAATACTTCCTCACCATGATGGCCGTTATTATGCAGACCGCCTTCCTCTCGCCGCCTATGGCCGCGTCTATCTTCTACTTCCAGGGCGTTGCGAAGGATCACATTACCACAGCGGAAACGATACGCGGCGTCTGGCCGTTCATGGGGCTGCAGGTGCTTGTCTTTATCCTGTGCATAATCTTCCCGCAGATAGTGACCTGGCTGCCCAACATGATAATAAGCTGAGGGCTTATAAAAACGTATAAAAATAACCTCGATCTGCTTTTGCAGATCGAGGTTATTTTTATACGTTTTCGTCTCCGTCCGACGGCTCGGAGCCGTTCTCCGGCTTCGCGTACTGGAACTCTATGCTGACGGACTTGCCCAGCGCCTCGGAGTCGTACGAATATTTGATGACGCTGTCGCCAAGCTCGCCGTGCGAGCGCTTGATGGCGTCAGGCAGGCAGTCATGATTCGCAAAGACGCCCCAGTCGCGCATATATAGGATGGCGGGAATGAGCAGGCGGCCTTCCTCCGTCAGCGAGTACTCCACGCGCTTGGGCTTCTCGTCGTACTCGGTGCGCTTGATGACGTTATATGACTCCAGCTCCTGAAGCTGCTGGGTGAATATCTTGTGCGATATATCATACGGCACAAGGCGCTTCAGCTCGCCGTACCTGCAAACACCGTCGGGGGTGCTGTGAAGATACCAGAGAATATAGGGCTTCCACTTTCCGCTTATCGCGGAAAAGGCGAAGTTGAGCGCGCATGATTCCAAAGTATGAACGTAGTTATCCACTGTATCCCTCACTTTCTGAACGTTATAATAAAGATTTTGGATTATTATGTACTATATTAACATCCGCGGCGGGAAAAAGCAATGGATTAAAATGTTAAAGCTTAATGAGCTTAATGTATTTTCTGGAAGCTGGGTTATAGGGAAACTGCCCCCGAAAGGTATCGGGGGCAGTGATATGATTTTTTGCCTGAAGATCAGAACGCGGTCTTGTAGAGGCAGGTCGGGTTGTACGGATAAAGAATGTTGTTCTTCTCGACCGTGTCGCAGCCGTCAAGAGCTTTCAGCAGCTGCTCGGTGGTCATGGTGACGCGGACGTCGCCATATGCGAGAGCGCCGGTGGCGCGGTCGCCGCGGCAGCCGAGGGACAGGCCGACTTTGCCTTCCTTCATGGTGCGCATCCAGGTGTCAGCGCAGTTGGATTCGCCGCTGAACGGGAACTCAAGCTTCTGCCAGTCGGTCTCGACATAGCATGCCAGCAGGTGGAACGCGGCCTGAGTGGGGAGCTGGAGACAGATAACGTCGGGCTCCTCGATGGGGCAGTTGCACAGAGAGGAACATACAATGCCGGCATACGGGGTCTCAGGAAGCACTTCGAGGTTGGACTTGATGTGCTTTATCGCGTCCTCCTGCTTGTGATGCCAAGGGGTGGGCTGCTTGTAGAGGATAGCGCCGTCAAGGAACTCCTGGTTGACTTCCATGCAGCCGTTGTTCATTGCGCAGTAGTAGCCGGAGAAGTGGTCGGGGGTGAGGCCGAAGGTGCCCTGGAAGTGGGCGGCCATGCCGATCAGCTTGCAGGTGGAGGCCTTGTTCTGGCAGAACTCAATGCCGGGGATCTCGTCGAACTCTTCGGGAGTCTTGATGAACTTCATCGCGACGGGATGCTGGGTGGGGCGGAGAGTAAGGAATATGCGGTCGCTGAGCTGCTTCCACTCTTCTTTGGTAAGTTTCATTTTAATATACACTCCATTTTTGTAATTCGGTTGCGCGAATCACATAAGGAAAACCTCATATGCGTTCGCGCAGTCCTCAAGTCTCTTCTTGATGTTGCCCTCACCGCGAAGATAGGTGAGAGCCATTTCGGTGGCATACCAGCGCCCATCGACCTTGATATACTTGTTGTCGTAGTGGGCTCGGCCGACGAACTCGCCGCCGTTTACGGCGTCGTACAGATCGTCTTCGAGCGCCCAATGGGCGAGAGCGGTATCTTCACCGGTTATTTCGACCCAGTGGTGATGACCATGGTGGCTGGAGGTCACGTTGTCGGTGAACTTGCACTTCATCGTGGCAAGCATACCGTCGCCGCCGACGTATCTTCCGCCGGTGGTGTTGTTGATGAACACAAAATCATCGGTGAAGCAGGCGCGCAGTCCGTCCCAATCCTTCTTGTCAAGGCAATCCCAGTAATTCGCCTGGAGACGCTCTATTGCACGGATGTCCTCCTGCATCTGAATGCGCCGTTCGAGCTCGCTTATGCGCTGTTCGAGTTTTTCCATGTCAGCCATCGGTTATACCTCTTTCTATAATGTATATAGGTGGGGGTCAGGCTGATATCACTTCTTGCCCCAGCCGCCGACGGAGAAGATGGTCTCGCCGGTGATGTAGGAAGCCTCGTCGGATGCGAGGAAGCAAGCGAGGTTGGCCTGCTCTTCGGGCTTTGCCATTCTGGGGATCATGAGCTTCGGTGCGGTGTAGTTCGGGAAACGCTGACGGGGAACCTCAGTGACCATCGGGGTATCGGTGGAGCCGGGGCAGAAGCAGTTGGCACGGATGCCGTACTCTGCCAGCTCAACGGCCACGCCCTGAGTCATCGCGGCGATAGCGCCCTTGCTCGCGGCGTAAGGAGTGGAGTTGGGGCAAGCGCAGCGGACGTTGATGGATGCAGTGTTGACGATAGCGCCTTTGGTGCCGTGGGCGACGAATGCACGAGCCGCGGCCTGAGTGCTGTTGAAGCAACCGAAGTAGTTGTTGTGAACGATGCGTGCGTGTTCTTCCTCAGTGACGTTGATAAAGTCCTTGAAGAGGTTGATGCCGGCATTGCCGAACATGACGTCGAAGCCGCCGAAATGGTCATATGCGGCCTGAACGAGCGCGTCAACCTGAGCGCGGTTCGTAACGTCACAGATCTGGCACCAGCAGTTCTCTGCGCCGAGGTCTTTGACTATTTCCTCAAAAAGATCGTCGTGACGTGCGCCGATAACGATCTTGCCGCCGTCCTTGACGAAGCGGGTCGCAATAGCGCGGCCTATGCCGGTCGTACCGCCGGTGATGACGGCCACTTTGCCTACAAATCTGTCGGAAGTTGCCATAGTGATTAGCCTGCCTTTCTGATAAGCGAAATGAGTTAGTTGATCAAAACATAACTACTAACATTTAAGAAAGTGCTTGCGGCGCAGCCGTTGGGGCGGCTGCAGCCGCGTTTTTATAGAGCACACTCTATTAGCTACTCTATCGCGTCTCTATGAGATTGTCAAGAAAAAGATTAAAAAATAATAACCAAAAACATTGTGACGAATTTGGCGAAAATAGATGAAAATCGGCGTTTCGAGCCGAAAGTTAAAATTCTGTGAAAAAAGTGCTTTACTTTTCACAAAGCGTGTGATAATATTTTTGCAAAGTGTGCGAATAGAGCGCGCTCTAGAGTACAAGCGTCAAAAACAGCGTCGGTGTTACGGCTTTATTTTTGCCTGTATTTGAAATCATGAGAAAGGATATTTAAGAGTGGAGCTCACTACACCTAAGCAAGTACAGACGCAGGAAACAAAACAGAAGATATACAAGGCGGCGTCAAATATATTAAAGAAAAAAGGCTATGCCTATCTCACGGTCAGCAATATCTGCGCTGCCGCCGGTGTGTCGAACGGGACTTTCTTCTATCATTTCAAAACGAAGGACGAGCTTCTGGTCTATTATAATTTTCAGAAGTTTGCCGAGTTCAGAAAGAAGAACAATTTCGACGATGCCGTCGCCGGCAAGCCGTTTGACGAGCGCATCCTTATCTTCTATTATTATTGGAGCGATTACATGGTTGACGTAGGGCTCGACTTCTGCTGCAACTACTATAATACCAAGAACTATTCGCTCGATAACCGCCGCTGGCACCAGCGCCAGCCGGCCTACGTTTGGGGCTATCCGGACAGCTGCCTGAAAGAGGCGGCGGATCTGGGACTCCTGAAAGAGGAGCACAGCATTGACCATTACGCGGAGGTCATTGTGACAATCATGAAAGGCGTCGCTTTTGACTGGTGTCTGAGCGGAGCGGCATTCAATATGCATGACCGCATAGACGAAACCATGATGCCCTATCTCAAGAGCATCATGAAAGACTGATCCGGCGCGCGCCGGAACCCAATTTCGGATTCAACTGTCAAGCAGACAACTAAAAGCAATAGAGTGCACTCTTCCGTCAGAGAGCTCTCGTCAAACGCATTTGGGGATGCGGAGGACGCTGCTGACGACTTTATTGCCTGACAGCTTGTATCAAATATATTTTTTGGAGAGTATTTATGGACATCCTCATCCTCGTAGCTGCAGTCCTGCTTATCGGTCTGTTCTGCTACAAAAACGTTCCCACCCTGATTGGCGGCATTGTCTGCTCCGTCATTCTCATGATCATCTACAAGATGGACATCACCGCCGGCCTGTTCGACACCTATATGGGCGGCCTCGTCGGCTTCATGAAGTCCTGGATGATCCTGTTCTTCCTCGGCGCTCTGTTCGGCAAGCTGCTGGACATCACGGGCGGCTCCGACAGCCTTGCGCGTGTTATCCTCAACCTCGTCGGCCCGAAGAATGTTTCTCTCGGCGTCTGCATCTTCACCGCCATCCTCGCAATGGCCGGTATCTCCAGCTTCATCAGCCTCTTCATCTGCTACCCCATCGCACTCAAGCTCTGCCGCAAGGCTAATATCAACCGCGCTTCCGTTATCGCCGGTTACTCCCTCGGCCTGAACTTCGGTCTGGCTGTTCCCTGGGTCCCCGTCACCAATAACGTCCTCTGCGCCAGCTACTTCGGCACCGACGTCAGCGCCGGCGGTTTCCTCGGCCTGTTCGTCTCCATCGTCTTCATCGTTGTCGGTATGCTCTACATCAAGTGGTATGAGAAGCGTCTTGCCGCAGCCGGCAAGGGCTACCTCCCCGCTTACGGCACCGGCGCTCTCGAAGAAGAGGAATCCGATGAGGCAGAAGCCAAGAAGGGTCCCCACTGGGTTCTCTCCGTTATCCCCATGCTTATCCCCATCCTTGTCCTGAACATCTTCAAGGTCAAGGTTGAGCTCGCACTTCTCTGCGGCGTTCTCGCAGTTGTCGTTCTCCAGTTCAAGTACCTCCCCCGCAACTGGGATGCCAACCGCAAGGCAGTCAGCGACTCCATTTCCATGTGCATGACCACCCTCATCAACGCAGCTGCTATCGTCGGCTTCGGTTCTGTCGTCCAGAACTGCCCCGGCTATGCTACCGCAGTTGAGAGCATCCTCTCCTACGAGGGCAGCCCGCTCATGATCACCTTCGTCGCAACCAACCTCATCGCCGGTATCGCAGGCTCCTCCTCCGCCGGCCTTGTTCTCGCCGCTCCCGTTCTGCAGCAGGCCGCTACCATGACCAATGCCGCAGTGTTCCACAGAACCACCGTTCTGGCCTCCCTTGGTCTCGACTCCCTGCCCAACGCAGGCTTCCTCCAGACCGAGTGCACCGTCGCAGGCGTGAAGTTCAAGGATGTTTACTTCCCTGTTATCTTCGCTCTGACCGTCGTTCTGACCATCCTGCGCTGCCTGCTCTACATGGGTCTTGCAGCAGCTTTCGGTATTGCCTGATCGCGTGACCGGAAACATATAAAAGCAAAAGATTCTAATAAAAAGCTGACGCCCCGTCGATCGGGGCGTCAGTTTTTTATGGGGAGTATATGGAGAGAGCTTACAGCATTCTCGTGACTTCGTAAGCCTCGCTGGTGGAACGCTGGATGTTGGCGACTTGCATGCCGTCGCCGACCTCGTAGACCGCGATGCCGCTGCCGAGCAGGTCGTGGGCGTAGGACTTATTGGGCTTCAGGCCAATCGCGAAGATAACGGTGTCCGCTTCGATAACGGACTCGGTGCCGTCGTTTGCAAGCACTACCGCGCCCTCGTCGGTGACAGCGGAGATGCGGGTGTTCGCGCGGATCTTGACGTTGTTGACCGCCAGCAGATCACGGAGCATCATATCGTGCTCCAACTATGTGAAGGACTACCGCGGTACCTGCCTTACCCGCCACTACATCCGTGCGGATGCGGTGGAAGCGGTGGTGGAAATGGAGCTAAGGAGGCTTGCGGAATACCTCATAGCCGATGAAAACCGCTTTGCCGAAATTCTTGCCCGCAGAAGCATTAAGCAGGTAGAGAGTGAAAAGAAAACAGTTCAGTCCGAGCTGCGAAAGTCAGAAATGCGTATTGAGATCATTCCCAAGCTACTGAAAACGCTTTATGAGGACAAGCTCAGCGGCAAGACCTCGGAGGATAACTACTGTGTTCTTTCGCAGGAATATTCCGATGAGCGTGAGCAGCTGCAAAAGAAGATTCTGAAGCTGCTCAGGAAGCTGACCGAAATTGGCGAAAAGGAAAACGAGCGGGAAGAGTTCATCCATGCGATACGCAAGTTCATGGAAATGCGGACGCTGACCAAACAGGTGTTGAACGAGCTGATTGACCACATCGATGTGTACGAAACGCAGGGGACGGGCAAAAACAAAACCCAACGACTTGTCATCTACTACAAGTTCGTCGGGTATCTGGACATTGATCCCACGCAGTGCCATCCAAACTACACTGCCGACATCCGTGAGGGTGTTGCCATTGAGTATGTTTCCTGCGAGCCGTCGGATAGTCTGAAAGAGCTGTTCTCGGAGGGATACAACGCGGATGATGATTCTTTTGAGGAAGAAGAAATGGAGCAGGCGTAAACCCGCTCTGTACACGATAATAAAGAAGCGGATGTAACTGAAATCAGTTACATCCGCTCGATATGGTTGCGGGGGAAGGCAATACAGATTACCAACGATATTTCCCGGCAGTCTTGTTTGAATATATTCATATTAGCAACTGAAATAAAAAGGGCACCCTAACGGATGCCCCAAAAACGATTCAACGTTTTTCTATATGTGCTGTTATTATATGCGTCAATCTCACAAATGTCAATACCAATCGGAGACAAGTTTTTTTGTTATCTGAAACGCATTTGTGATGTACGCATTGTTGCTGTAATAGTCAGTTAAATGCCTGTTCATTCTATCGACAAAAGATAGCAAGTCATTTTTGTAGTGTTTACGCATGTCATTAGACGGCAAAATTTTGCTATGAACATAGAATATAGTTATGATTTCCTTTAACCTGTCATTCTGAATCATGCGCGGTTCCTGATGGTTTCCTACGAAATCATCTGTTGGCATTATGTTTCTAAATTTGGTCAAGACTTTACGATTAAGGTCTTTTGTACCATCCCGCAGAGAAAGGTCATTGAGTATGCAGTTGTTATGTCCAGCAGCATTACGAATAGACTTTACATATTTTAGTTGATAGGCATCATTTATAAGTGTTTTATCATCATAATATTTAGCACAGTATTCCAAAAACGAACGAAAAGAACCGAATGTAATCACTTCAGTAAAAACCCAAACTGGCATTTCCTGCCCAGGAACAATATGAGATAGCATATCTCGACAATATATGCTTTTGCCATTGCGGTCTATTTCGTTCAGCAATTTTGCCAGACCATTTATGCGGTGTTCTTCATCTGAATTATTATATTCATTTTGAAGCCAATTTTTATATTCTCGCAGGGTAGAGTATCCATCGTCACCTTTATGTACAAGGAAATTTAACAGCTTCACTTTTTCAAAATGCTCTATATCTAAAGCCATACGCATTATGATATGCCTAAGTAACATATCAACAATTGCGAGGTCAACCAAGTACGAAAAATCGAGATCAATGTATTTACCGTCAGTTCCCTTTGAAAAATTTTTCCTATACGACGAAAGTTTATAGTAGTTATTATTCTGCTTGAGATACTGTATGGCCTCCTCCTCGGAAAATTCTTTGTTAAAGGTGACACCCTTGCTAATCAGTTTGTCAACCAACTCTTCAGATGAGAGTAGTGGTTTTAAACTATTTTGTGACATACAAACATCAGATACCATAAACTGTCCTCTCTGTTTCTTCCGGTTAATCTGATAATATTATAATTGTTACGGGAAGTCTTTACAAGTATTTTCCCAAAAAATAGATAGAGCATCACAAACACAAGATAATTTTCATGTGTATTACGTAAAATATCTATATACTTCTATTTTAATTGATTCAAATATGTCTCTGATTGAAATCTCTCACTTGAGTCCAAAATATATTGACAATGTGAGATTTATAGTTTATATTATAGTTAATTTTCAGAGAATTATAGTTAGTATTCCTCGGGCTTGAAGTTGATATGGAGGTCAAATTTATGTCGATTAGAAAAAAGGCACGCGAAGAAATAATAGATAAAATCCTTACAGAAATATGGGAAGACCCCTCTCAATTTTCTGTGTCAGAAATTGCAAAAAAGGAAAATTTAACGGAGCAGAGTATTTACAGATACCTCAATGACCTTGAAGCACAAGGTGTAATTAAGAAAAGCAAAAAAGGCCGAAAAAACACATACAGTTTCATAGGTAAAACGACTGCTCGAACGTACAAGTTAAATGGCCTTTCCGAAGATAGTGTATGGAGAACTTTCGCTGCCCCCTTTTTCAGCGACTTACCTTCCGTGCCATTAAAAAATTTGAATTATGCTTTTACAGAAATCTTGAACAACGCAATTGATCACTCGGACGGCGAAGAAGTGGCAATATTTCTTATGAAAAACGGATTTATTGCGCAGGCCTTCATTTCCGATGATGGAGTTGGAATATTTACAAAAATTTCAACTGCCATGAACTTGGAAGAAAAGAATTTTGCAATACTTGAACTAGCGAAAGGCAAATTTACAACCGAGCCTAGAAGTCACACAGGAGAAGGGATTTTCTTTAGTTCAAAAGTAGTTGATCGATTTGCTATTTTTTCTGAAAATTTGGTTTTTCTTGGTTCAACCCCAACGCATGAATCGTTAATTGATAATATAGAGCCAACAACGAGCAATGCCCGTGGAACCGTTGTTTACATGGAAATAAAGTATTCTCATACAGAAACATCTAAAGACGTTTTTGACAAATTTACGCAAGCCCCTGAAGACTACGGCTTTTCTAAAACAATAGTACCTGTTAGACTTTTAGAATACGGTGACCCAACCCCCCTTGTTATATCGCGGTCTCAAGCAAAGCGTCTGATGATGCGCTTTGAAAGATTCCAGAATATTGTTTTAGATTTCAGTGGGATAGAAGAAATAGGTCAAGGATTTGCCGATGAGCTTTTTCGTGTTTTTCCGAGTCAGCATCCCGGCACTCTGTTGACGCCGATTAATTGCAATGATTCCGTAGCAAAAATGATCTCTAGGGTTAGAGTGGAGTAGAGGCATACGCAAGTTCTTTTCATCTGCTACAATCTACAATTGATGCATCTTTGAAAAATCGCATTTGGGGTTATCAACCCCACGGCAGAAAGCATACTTGTATCTCTTGCAAGCCTTGCCGAATTGTTGTACAATATATTTGCACATTTATGCACTTTCTATCTGTTCCATCAACAGCAGCTTTGAATAATCGCGGTCTGAATCATTGTCAACCATCCATTCGGCAAGGTCATAAGAATAACCAAAGTATTGGATCAGCAGGGATATTTTCTTGTCCCTGCTTATTTTTTGTGCGGCTTCTCTAAACCGTCGTTCTTTACGTTCCTTACGCAGTAATTCACGCTCAACGGAGCTTGTATTTGCACGTTTGAAAGCGGATGTCCCTACACCGCGATAATAATTACACGAGCTGTAATATATCTTTTCAAGCTCTGTAGAAAAATTGCCATTATGGATATGACGCAGCCCATCTACAATGATTTGCTGCACTCTCTGAAAAGAAATTCCCTGTTGAGAAGCAATATCTTTTTGTGTTCTGCCTCGGTAAAAATATAAATTTATCACATCTCTTTGCCGATTGCTTAAACTGTCAACTGCTTCACGACACGTTTTTGAAACGTTCTCTTGATACAGCTTTTCTTCCACCTCTTCATAACAGTTACTGGGATCAGGGATAGTGTCCCCAAACGTCAAATCATCATTACCGAGAGCAGGACTGTCAAGGCGCAGCGGGCTTTTAATCAACGGGTCTTGTCGCTGCTGCTGAGTACGCATCCCGCAAGCGTCCGTAAAGGCCGTTTTCAATGAGTAATGCAGTATAGATAGGAAAGTTCCTTTACTTTCATCAAAGCGCTGCACAGCATCCAGAATAGCGAAATAGCCACTCTGAGTGAAATCGTCAGCATCAATATCTGGGCGATCCTCAAACGCTCTTGCCCACCGGCAAGCCTCTTTACGTACAAACCCCTTGCACTGTTCCCAAAGCTGTGGAAGTAGCGCATCATCAGCGGCCTGTATCCTCCTTGCAAGCTCCTCGTTGCTCACTCTTTTCTCGCTTCTTCCTTTCGTATTCCGATATAAGCAGCGCTGCCGCCGCTTTCTTTATCTCTTCCATGCGTTTGGCTCTTTCTTCGTCAGTCAGGATCGGTCTATACACCCTGACTGTCATTCCCGGAAACTCGAAGATTGTCGGTTCACCGTAAGTATCTTGCTGTTTCATAGAATCCCTCTTTCGTCTGGTATAGTACTTCTGCGAGCGCAAAAGCATTATATAAACAAAGCAGGGTGAAAAATGGCGAAAGAATTACTTCAAGGCGTCTTTTATTGCGTCGATTATAAGTCGTATGGCAGTATTCTTCTTCCTGTCAAATGCCCTCTGAAGCGTATGGTTCGGCGTTTTGCCGCGCGTATGATGCCAGTTACCTTTATCATCTTGGTACGACCAGCCGCCTTTTCTACCGTTACCAGCGGCGGCATACTCACCGGTGCCTAGCTCTTCCCATATGGCATTTTCCAAAGGGCTTCCGATGGTCGCTTCGTATGCGCCTTCGTTCACGATATAGTCCCACGACTTGCGCAGCTGGCCGGTTGCAACCCTGGAATTATCTGCCGCCTGTGACTGTATCTCCGCGGCCGCGTGGTATAGCCCTGTTATAATACCTTCGTTAAGCCTGGCCTTTACTTGTGTGCTATAATCTTCAAAGTCAACAGACATTCTGCAACTCCTGCAAGAGATCATCTAAAAAACGTTTTTTCATCTCATATGTCGGGAGAAGGGCGTATACCCTGCCGTAACGGGCAGCCGCACTATACAGCTCTTCCTCAGAGAAAACATAGTACAGGGCTGTAAATAATTTATGTATCTTGTATTTTAGCCAAATATCTTTTACGGACTTCATTCATGTTCCCTTTCCACCCCATAACGGGCTTGCTGTTTCTAAATCGTGAAAGTGTTTGTATTCCCGCTCTGACATCTGGGCAAGCAGCTTGCTGAAATTCTTAGTAGAATAACGCTTTTCTAATGTGTCCAGATACCGCATATAAGCAAGGTTTTCTTTTGACCAATACGCTTCCTTAAACGTGGCATAGTCTTCGGGTGTGTTGAAATCTCTGATCTCCTTAGTGAAGTTGTCCATTTTTGAAAATCCGTTGTTGAGAGCACGGCGGACACGAGTTAACGCCACACAGCGACAGTTTATTACCTCGGCGGCTGCTTGCCCTGCTTCGCAAGGATACAAAAGGCCATTTGAGAAGCGGTCTTCTATCTCACGTACTTCTCCATCAACCAGCATGTGTGAGTCTCTTGTTTTCCCGTCAAGGGTAGCACTCCATTCCTTAACTATATCTGCGCCTCTGGATTTTGCTGCAAGCTGCACTTGATATTCCGCCTCGCTTCTAATCCGTCCGCCTTCCGTGCGGACAATCGTCATTGCCTTGCTGTAGGCCTTAGAAAACGGCGTCGCATTCATGTTGTTTGCCATATCGCGGGCAATCTTGTTATATGGCACACCGTTTGCAATGTGTCGGGAAATATCCGCAACTGACCGCACCTGCAAATCACGGTAGGCGTTGCGGATATATTTATAGCTTTCGGCTACATGAACGTCTGAAAATGTGACTTTGATCCCGCTCGTGCATTTTGCTGCGTCTACGTGCTGTGCAGATGAGGAAACAGGGAATATAAGCGGCGTTTTCTGCCGGTGGAGTAGGTACATCGTAGCAAGAGCACCGAGTGCGAAGTATTCCCAAAAGCTCCTTTTAACGATCTCCTGCGTTTCTGTTTCCAACGCCTGTATAGGTTCTTGCACGCTTTCCGTGATCTCCCGCTGATACTGTGCCTGATACACCTGCCCGCGCTGCTGCGGCAGTTCTATCGGCTCTCCGGATGTATCCAGAACTGAAAACGCAGCGGCTTCCGGCAGCTTTTCCATGATCTCCGAGAGCTGTAATTCCTTGACTTTCTGGGCGATCTTATTCAGTGCCCTTTGGATTGCCGCTTTCAGGTCGTGGCCTATCTTCTCTTCAAGATCAAGTTGAGCTTGAAGGATTTCCTTTTCGTACTTCGTCATTTTATTCCATCATAGCGTCAAGCTCTTCTTCCAGCTGGCGGATGTAGAGCTCGGCTAGCTGCTTGTCCTTTTTCAGCCCAGCAATGTTCTGAAAGGCTGAGATAGATATATTCTGTATGGCCTCACGCTGTTGATCCCGCAGCGATTTCCACATTATGAGTTCATTTTCTATTTGCTGAATGGTTCGCATATTGTTTCCGTCCTTTCTAACAGAACAGGGGGCGGGGCATACGCCCTGCCCCCGTTCTCGAAGAGATGCATTTTTAGCTGTTCATTCTTGCCAGAGCAGATGCAACTGCTTCTTCATCGCCACTGACGGCAAAACCGCCGTCAATAAAGGACTGTATAGCCGCTCCGCTCTTCAAAATCGGCGTCTGCTTTTCGTCCGTCAGAAGCGCAGTCATATAATCATTGCCATTGTAGCTCTGAATCCAGTTCAGAACCCAACTCTCAAGCTGTGAGACCTCGGCTTCAACCGCATCGGGCTTCACTGGAAGAATGTCAATTGCCTTGCCCACACTGTGCAGCACATCGACAAGCGTGGAAAATGCAAGATAATTTCCCTTGTACTTGTCTATAAAAGCGCGACTTTCGTAATCGGAAATGCGAGTTCCTTTCGCCTGTATCGCTGCAAGCGTTGCCGCGAAATCTGCTGGGGCTGCTGAAGAAACAACTTCATTTATCTTGTGCCGAGTGTCGGCAATATCGGCGGAGACGGCTTCACGTGCCTTTCGGCGCTGATCCGCTACAGTCGATTCATATACCGCTTTTACTTCGGCGATCTTCGCTTCGGCTGTCGGGCTTTTGAACGTCGCGTTGATTTCTTTCTTTGCGCTCTGGAAGGTCTCCCGCGCCGCGGTCATGGCGGAGTCAAACTCGCTCGCTGCGGTGTAAGTCTTTTCAAAAATAGCCATATTCTTTTACCTTGCCTTTCAACTTGTTTTTGCACGGGTATAATATTTTTCTTTAGTTTTTGCGTTTACCAATTCGCAAATTTCGGACGGCTTCGCGCCGCCGATAATCAAGGAAAACTTTGCTTGCAGCTCTCTTCGCAGAGTTGCCGCCGCTCCCGTTGTGTGCTGCGCTTCGTATGTAGCTTTTAAGCTTGCCTGATCCGTTGTCAAGCCCCCCTTAAATGATAATCTGGATATCAACGGCTTCTTCGCCCTTTGCGCTTGCCTTGAGTTCAAACCGCACGCGCTGCCCCGGCTTCGGATACGCTTCAAGATTCATGAAGTTGCTGATGTGGCAGAAATAGCGCTGCGGGATCGTAGAATCCTCGGCTTTGATGAATCCAAAACCGCGCTTTTCGTTGAAAGAAATAATACTTCCGGTCATTGTTCTTTTTCCCTCTTTCTTTAAAATCTGTAATAGTACCGTTGCAGCTCGAAGATTGAATACCGCTGCAAATTCGGATGTTTGCCGGTCAAGACTGTTTTGATTTTTTCCAGCTTGTATGTAGTTTTGAAGAAAATATTCTGTCCTCGCATGTTCTCCAAAGCTTGCAGAATTTTAAGTGCTTTTTGAAAACTGGACTTGTGATAGCGTGGATCATCGTCATAATCGAAAAAGGCAAACGGCCATTTCTTTATAATGATTCCTCTCTTGGCCGCATAGCGCTCCATACGGTATTCAATCTCCCGATAGCCGCCTTTTGTGCCGTTCTGAATCGGCTTATATAGGTTTAATCCCATACAATCAGCGCATTTGAAGCCGCTTTTTGAGGTTTTTTCTATGAAAAGTTTAGTTTTCCTCTGCCCACATTCAGGGCAAACGAAGAATTTTCGTATTCCGAAGCCGGTTTTCTGATCTGAAAGCTGAAGCCGGTATTTTTCTTCTCCAAGTGCTGCAATTATTGATTTACCAGCCTTTTTCGGCTTTGGAATGGTTGAAATATCAAGGCAAGCCAATTTCATTTTCTTATTTTTTAGGGTTTACACACATCGTTACGCGCGTATAATGGTGTTAACATATCTTTCCTGAATGTTTGCAGTAAGCCTAAATAAAAAAGTGGGAAACCAGCTATAAAAGCCGATTTCCCACGATTTCACGAATCTTACACCGTTTTCGGTGCGGTACTTTGTATTGTTATTATACACCTTTAGGGGATGCAGTCAACAGCAAACCATTGAATTACGGGTGTTTTTCGCTGTTCTTAGTAGTGAAATAAACGTGCTTATACGGGGGTGTACCTGCGCTTTTCTTGACCTTGAAGCGGCCTATTATCGGCTTCAGCAGCTCTATAAGCCGCTGTAAATCGTTTTCTTCCTCGCCGGTATAGCTGATTTTAATTTTCACTCTTGAAACCTCCCGGCGTTTCTGATACATTAGGAGCGGGAATCTGAGTGGTTAATTCATATCCCGCTTTGCCGTTGTCGGTGTTCGCAGCACTGACAGCGGCTTTCTTTTCGTCTTGGCAGTCGCAGCGTTCGCCGGGGTCAAGTGCTGCCCCACAATGGGGGCATACTCTGTAATAGCTCATTTCTGCCCCTTCCTTCTGCTGCGCTCCTCCCGGATGCCCTGAATCCGGCCAGCGTCATACATTGCCGCCAGCATACACCAGAAATCATAGCCGGGGCTATCCGGGAACTGCGGGGACTTCTTCCACTCATGATAGATTTCGGTTACCCGGTGAATGCTTTCGCATCCGCCCGCCGCCTGTCCAACTCTTACAGCTTCTTCCGCCGTAATCAGGGCGGGATATTGTTTCTTTCCGATCATAATATGTACCTCCATCAATACAATGTTTCGTAGTATCGGTTTTCCCGGATACGCCCGGAAAAGAAGTGGTTTATGTTGTAATCGCAATCCTTCTTGTACTTGGTAACAAAGTGCTGGTCTATGATTGTTTCGTATTCATCCGGGTAAATGTCAATCATCTTTCCACCGTCAAAGATAAATGGCATACAGTCTATGATCCTCGCTATCTGGTCAATGCTTATCATGGGATGAGCTTCACCGAAGATCAGTTCATATGTCTCAAAGTAGTATCGAAACACCTGAAGCACTTCTTCAAAGCTGTATGCGCAGCTGCCGCAGCGCCTGTATGCCAGCTTTGCCGATACTATGAGTCTCACAAAATCAAACATTTTGAGCTGCTGCCCTCCTTTGCTCGATCTCTTCCAAAAGCTTGTCCATATCACCGAGAGACGGTGGCGGAGTGTACGGGCGGTTTACCGTCCATTGTATCTCCTTATTTCCCTTGTTCCCCTTATACCCCTTATTCCCTTTTTCTTCTGGTTCTGTCTTTCGCTCTATCTCTCTCTTTAACTCTAACTCTATATATGGTGTAGATTTGTCTGGACATTTGTCCAGACAAATGTCTATTACTTGTTTTTCGGCGGCAATTCTGTCACGATATTCACGCTTTCGGTCTGCTTCCGTGGTAGACTGGCCTACGAAGTTTTGAATATCCAGCATGAAAATAGCGCCGCTGTCAAGAACTTCAATAAGGCCAACATCAGAAAAAACCTGAATAGCTTCTTCAACCGTTTTCACATCGTGGCCGGTTGCCCTTGAAAGCATTTGGGGGCTGTATGGGATAGCCCCCGCCATCAAGCGGCCATTCTCGCGCAGGCTTAACAGGTACATCTTCAAAAGAATATTGCTGTACAAATAGCCGCTATCCATGCTTTCAACTGCAATCAGTTCCGGGGAATTGAAGAAATTTTCCTTCAATCTCATGTAGAAATACTTCTGATTTTCTGACATAAAGAGTTAATTTTCTCTCCTTTCAGCGTCAAGGCCGAATTTCTCGATCAGAAACCGTGCTATTGCATCAGCGGAGATATACGCCCATTCAGCCGATACCATGACCATTTCACCGTTGACGCGCTGCATCTTTGCTGTTATTGGGACTCGGCACATTGCTTTCTCGTTGTCCATGCTTAATCCTCCATTTCGATAATCTCTGCCGGGTCAACGCCCAGCGCCTTAGCAATCTTGCCCAGCGTGTTCAGTGACGGCTTGCAATAGCCTGTCAGATAGGAACATACCCGTTGATAAGTCAGCCCAGCGCTTTCAGAAAGATCTTTCCGACTCATGCCTTTATCAAGCATTATGTGTTTAATTCTTAGCGTGTTTAGCTTCATGGTTCCGCCTCCTTTCCAGCGTGAACGTTTTACGTTTATATTATAAACGTTATCCGCTCATTTGTCAAGCGGTTTTCGTTAAAGATTGTTCACCTGTGGTTGCAATCCGTTCAAAGTTCTGTTATAGTATTGGTATGAATGGGGGTGAACAAGTTGACAACTTGCGAACGAATAGACAGCATCTTAAAAGAAAGGGGAATCAGTCGCCGGAAATTAGCGCTTGCGGCCGGAATATCTCCATCATCTTTTCAAACGGCAATGGCAAGAAACACCACGCTATCGCTTGATATGCTGTTTCCTATTTCCGATGTGTTAAATATTAGCGTTGAAAAATTGGCTGGATGGGAGCAAGAGTTATCGCCAATACAAGAGATGTCAGATTATGACGTGTTTAATGCTGCGGTTTCAAATATTACTCATGCCTTAATGAAGCTAAACAAAGATGGAATTGATGTTGCCGTTGAGCGTGTGGAGGAATTGACAGAAATCCCTAAATACCAACGCCCAGAAGAGCCAGACACGCTCTCAGACGGTGACAACGGATCGTGACTGTCACGTGACTATGTAGAATCTACTGTAGAATCTACGTAATGTTTACGTAGATGTTTACGTAAGGCTAACGGTGATGCTAACGGTAAGGTTAAGTTTTGTTAAGTTCTACAGAACGTTCAAAAACCTGCCAAAACCTGACCTTCAGCGTTATGTAACAAAAAACCGCCCATGCAGAAGCATGAGCGGGGAAAAAGGATGTGGAAAGAATAAACGCCGTAATATATGCCCGGTTTTCGTCTGACCGGCAGAATGAAGCAAGCATTGACGCGCAGGTCAGAGCCTGCACGGAATACGCCGAACGGCACGATCTGACCGTTACCGGCGTTTATGCCGATGAAGCTATAAGCGGCAAGGAATCCAAGACGGCAGCCAGAGCGCAGTATCAGAAGATGCTTAGAGATGCACACAAGGGGCTTTTCAGCGTCGTTCTCATTCACAAGTTCGATCGGATAGCCCGGAGCCTTGCAGAGCACGTGAACCTTGAAGGACGGCTTAGAGCGGACAATATAGAGCTGATAGCGGTAGCGCAGGACTTCGGCAACACGGCAGAGGCTAAAATCATGCGTGCGCTTATGTGGTCTATGTCTGAATACTATCTTGATAACCTTTCGGCAGAAGTGCAGAAAGGCCACAGGGAAACCGCCCTGAAGGGCTTACACAACGGCGGCTATGCTCCGTTCGGCTACGATGTGGTAAATCAGCAGTATGTCATTAACGAGTTGGAAGCGGCCTATGTGCGCCGTATCTTCACCGCTGCACAAGAAGGAGCGGGATTCAAGGATATAATAGCCGAGCTGGGCGCAGCTGGGATCACCGGCAAGCGCGGGAAGCCCATCAGATACACGCAGATTTATGAAATGCTGCGCAACGAGAAATATACCGGGGTATATCTGTACACGCCGCAGGAGACCGCAGAACGCGCCCAGCGGCGTCAGAAGCCCGGAGCCATACGGATAGAGGACGCTTTCCCGGCAATCATCACAAAGGCACAATTTGAGGAGGTACAAGCGATAATGAACAGCAGAAAGAACGCAGGCCGCAAGGCTGACTACATGTGTTCCGGCCTTGTCTATTGCTCTTGCGGGGCAAAGATGCATGTTTACAAGGGTACACGCAGCGGACACACCTATTACCGCTATGTCTGCTCCGAGCACTGCGGACGGCCTACAGTGCTTATGTCGGATGTGGATAGCGCCGCTATTAAATACCTGCATGAGCTGCTTTCAGAGCCTAACCAGACGCTTATAACCGCAGCCATGCGCAGATACCAGAGCGACAGCAAAAACCGCCTGACGGCGTTCTATGACGTTCTGAACGCAAGAATAGCCGAGAAGCAAAAAGAATATGACACGCTGCTGAAAAATCTGTCCTCCGGTGTGCTGCCGTCTGATGTTGTTTCCGATATTGGCCAGCGTATGGCAGAGATCAAAGCCGAGATCGCGGCGCTGGAAGCAACGGAGCCGCCTGAAGATTACACTGTCGATACCATCCGGCAATGGCTGAACGCGCTGAAGAACAATCCTGATGAAAAGGCCGTGAAGCTGCTCATCAAGCGCATTGATGTTTCAGGGGATAAAGAAAACAACGTGTTCAATATACAGAGTACATTAAACACGTTGTTGGAAATAGTGGTGCGAGTGGTGATACAGAACTTTTTGAAAAAGCCAGTAATATCAACGGTTTT